>VTLG01000761.1_pt1 | contig 32996 bp, 20 predicted proteins | sample 4694571 | NCBI WGS metagenome assembly VTLG01 (sample SAMN12604809, study PRJNA352737) | marine metagenome | biome: ENVO:00000447; feature: ENVO:00000209|ENVO:00000569|ENVO:01000036; material: ENVO:00002151; isolation source: viral sequences binned using virsorter ...
CTTCAAATAATCTTGCTCCTAGTGGGAAGAATATGATATCTCCTTCACGAGGTCTTGTAGATAACTCATAGTCTTCATCTGATTCTAAAAATGGTGATATAAAATCTTCAAATCTTTCTTTTGATATCGTAAGTGTAAGTTCATCCCTTAAACTCACACCAAATTTAGTCATGATATCTCCTTGACCACCATAACCTTCATAAGTGTTTACATATGCTTCTAATAAAAAATTATCATCAAAAGCAGATGATTGAACCTCTTTAATTATTGTTTGTTTTCTTACAAATTTTCTTGGAATATAAGTAACTTCAACACCATAGATTTGGAGTTGTTCGTTGATTAAATCTTGAACAAGTCTTTGCTCACTTTGAGATCCTTGTAGAAAAAAGGGATTTAATGCCATCTATCATTACCCTATGAAATCAAGAGGTGGCAACTCATATTCGAGCATCATCTTCTCTTTAATTCTCTCTAAATCTCTTTCAGCATCGTCATATATTTCTCTACCATTAAGTTCTAAACCACCTGGCAATTTAACTCCTCTAAACTTAATTAAATTCTGTCCCCACTGTCTCTTTATCAAGGCAGTCAAGTAAAGTTTGACAAAGTAATCATTATAAACCTGATTGAATGACTCAGGATCTAGTGCTCTTTGACAATCTATCACTAAGAAATTACCAGCTTTCTGTGCACCCCAATCAATATCCATGTATAATCTATCTTGTCTCTGGTTAAATCTTACTTGAGCTTCAGGTGTAAGTAAAAAATCAATGTCTTCAAGACGAGTTTTTGTCATACTGTATTGAAGAAGTTCAACAGAATTGAAATAATACAAATCATTTAAAAATAACTGATATTTAATACTAAACATGCTACCAGATATCGAACTGGTATCAAATTTAAATATTTTATGCACACCTACAACCGATTCAGGTATTTGTAAAAAATTTGAGTTTTCGTAAAATGTTGTTGTGGTAGTCCCATAACCAGGTATACTTGTTGATGTAGCTGTGGTGGTAACTATACCAATACCATTTTTTCCGTCGATTGAACTCTCACCAGCAATCTTTGCACCTACACCTCTATCAATATCACCTTGTGTGATTTCATATTTAAGATACATTCTCTCAACACCATCAAAATGACGTTCGTTAAAAAGTTGTATTGCATCATCTACTAAATCGTCAACTTGATCATCATCTACATTTATTTCCAATACAGGAGCACCCAACTTCCTAAAACAGTAGTCAATTAATTGTTGTCTAGTTGCTGGTTTCGCCATCTTCCTCTTCTATATCTGCTAATAAATTTTCGTACTTTTCTTGGATTTCAAGTTTTTCTGCTAGTAATTCTTTTTGAGCATCTAAATGATCTTGAACAATCGTTTGTAATTTTGCTTCAAGAAGAATATTTTGGTTGGTTAATGTAGAAATCTTTTGATTATAGATTTTTATCAAAGCATTCACATCAACATCATTAGGGTTTGTCATAGTTTAGAAGGAACCTCCATCAATCGTTGTTGTCCATTTAGGAATGTTGTTTACATCAGTGGTCAGTATGAAGTTAGATGTTGTTATACCTGCGGCGGTACCAGCAGCACCAACTTGCTTACCTGTACTGTCAAAGTAAACAATACCATTTCCAGTTGTGTCATAATCACCATTCTGAAAATAGATTCCCTTTATATCTAGGAAACCTTTTGTACCACTTACAAGATTATTTACTATCGTAGCATCAGGTATATATGTAAAAGATCTTTCTGGTGCATTACTTGCATCTCCACCTAAATCATGATAACCAAAGAAACCTTGTTTGTTATTACCTGCACCCGAACTTGTATTGTAACCAAATGCCACACCACGATCAGTGTTTGTGTCAACATTTGCAGTAACTGTCAACTGACTTGTAGTACCAATAACACCAGTTGTATTTGAACTCAAAGTAATTAATTTCTCTGTTAAATCATATCCAGCAATAGTTGTTCCAGAACCTATATTAGTTCCAGAAACAGAGTCTCCTGTATTAATACCAGCGGCAGTGTCAATTTTTATTGTGTTGATACCAGTGTTTGCTGTCATCATGACAGTTCTTGTGCTAGTTGTGACACCTAAATTGATAATTGGATCATTTAAATTTACTGTAAATGAATCAACTGTCGTAGTAGTACCATCAACCTGTAAGTCACCTTTAACAATAACTGTACCTTCATTACTTAAACCGTCTGGAAATGGGTCAATATATAATAAATTTCCGTGACCTTGTTTAGTAGAAATAATATTTGATGAAATACCAACACCACCAATTCTTGCATCAATTGCATGAAATACTCCACCTGTTTGATGCATATTACCTTCAAAAGTTGATATACCTGTAACTCTTAAATTTCTTGCTGTTAATTCATCTAAAAATATATCATCAGCAACATGAAGGTCTCCTCCAACAAATAAGTCACTACTAGTCGTAACAACACCAACAAATGTTGATACTCCTGCTACTTTGATGTTTCCACCTATATTAACACTCTTCTCTATACCAACTCCACCTTCGACTATAAGGGCACCTGTGTCTTTTGTGGCAGAATCAGTGGTATCTTCAATTAAGACTGCTACACCGTTCAGATATGCCCAATCTACACCACTTGGAGAGGATACCTCTACTCTATTATCACCATCTTCATCATATTCTATTTTAAGATCTTTACTATCACCAAAGGTAAGAAATGTATCATCTGGAATTATTACTTCACCTGTGCCATTAGGTGATATGAACAAATCTCCATCAGTGTTTGTTGTTGAAAGTACGTTTGCATCTAATCTTAAATTATCAACGTTCCATTGATCTACCTTTTTATTTTGATCAAGTATTGCAACAAATCCGTTTGAAGCTGTTGATGCGTTCGCAGCACTCGCAACTGAACCTGGCGCATTACCTAATAAATCTGTAAAATATCTACCACCTATTACCTGCGGATTACCTCCATTATCACCAACAAATAATCTGTCACCACTATTACCTTGGGTACCACTCCCACTTAAGGTTACACCAAGTTCACCAAATTGTAAAGACGATGGTGCTGTCGTACCAGTTGATCTTTTTATTCTTATAAAACTAGCCATCTAGAAGCTGCCTCCGTTTATGTCCAAATTCTGTGTTGCACCTGGAGTTAGTTCCAATGTTCCAGTCCACTGTTGAGTTGTGCTATTGTATACTAAAACCATTCCATTTTGTGGATTACTCACATTCACATCACTTAGTTCACCGAGAGATCCTGCTGATGCTCCTGCTAATGAAGATGTGACCTTAATAGCATTTTTTTGACCAACTCTTACTTTAATATCTGCCATTATTTGGTAACTCCCTCTCTAACTAAAACTGAACCTTCTAACACTCTTGTAACCTCACCAGATGTATCTGTAATTAGAACATCGTACATAAATCTGCCTGGTTTTAGAGAAGAAGTTTGACTTGTTGTAAGTCCAACTCTTATCCTTCCTCCAGTTGCATTTATAATTTGTGTTGAAAAATCAGTCGCAGAACTACTACCAGGATGTTTTCGCATCTGTGCAGTAGCAGTGAAACCAGTCAAATCCGTAGCAGAATTTGTATCTGCACTTTCCAATGTGAAAATTTGAGAAAATGTAGTTCCAGTATTAACAGTTAGATTACTTACGTAAACTGCCATGTAAAAACAATATCAGGATTCTAGATATATTTATATTTCCAATAATCCATGTATATGCTACTCTTCATCTCCAAAAGCATATGGAGGTAAATCCTTATAAAAAGTCTCTTCAATATCCACAAATTCACCTAAATCAACTCTCTGTGCAGCAGTTTCCAAATCACCAAAAAATTCTGCTGTTAGTTGATCTCTATGTTCATTTAATACATCAGTGGTTACATTAGAAATATTAGGATGGTCAAAAAAGAAAACTTGATTATATCTATATTCATCTCCAAAATATCTATCACTTGAGACATCCATCCCATGTGGAAACTTAAGTCCATCAAAAAATACTAATTTATTAAATTTTGGTTCAAGTGTTTTTAATACGGTATACTCACCCTTTCTCACCCAAGGGTGTTTATGTTCATGAGCTAATTTAACGGCGTCTTTTTCATAATCTGGTGAATATAAGTTAGTTCCGCATTCATCACTAAAAAATATTATACCATTATACCCAGAGTCTCTGTGAGGCCACCAAATACAATTTTTCCAATCATTGTAATCATCTTTATAAAATTTAGTTACGTTAGTAACTATTTCTGGTTGATAATATGTTTGACCACATAACTCTTTTAAAAATTCATAAACTTTTTTTAAACTATAGTTATATTCTGTAGTTCTTCGATCTTCATAGTAAACACCATTCGTAGTTGGTTTCTCATCAATTTTCCAATAAGGTATTTCCCTGTTAAAAAGAAGATTAAATACCTCATCTGGTTTTTCATAAAAGTCTTCAGCAACAAATATTGTTGTTCCTAATAACTCTTCTTTTTTAATTTCAAGATTTGGATTAATTTCAAACACTTATAAAATAAATTATTTTTTCAAAAGTTGTTTCAGAAGATCCTTGATTTCTGATATATCTTCTTTTATCTTATCAATTTCTTCTCGTTGAGTCAACTTAAGAAGTTTCATTTTTTTATATTGAGCGAATCCACTGGCATCACCGTTTACAACTGCACCTGATTTTTCATCTCGATATAAATTTTTATGATCTTTTATAGGTATCATGCTAATGCAATCGTTCTTAAATCTTTCAATCTTGGTGATTTAGCTTCATTAGTTCCACTCATAACTATTTTAATTCTGTAACCTATGAATTCTTCAAGATTATCAACACTGAATTGATATTCTTTAAATTCATCCTCTAAACTTGGAATTACCTTTGCGTCAGGTTTTCCATTATTATTAGCAAAATTAATTACTTTGTCACCAAAACCATCACCATCAGTATCCTCTAAATTATCAAATCCAGGAAATAGATTGTATTTTAATTCAGTATCGGTTCCATCTGCTCTTACTAATTGATATAAGACTCTAAAGTCTGCAGAAGAATCTCTAAATGCTGTGACTAAAACTTTAAGTGATGTAGCTGGATTCTTTAGATTAACTTGATTACTAATGTAAACAGCTGCGTGAGGATCACCAGATGCTGCTTGAGATCTTCCATCAGTGGCATAATCCAAGATTGGTCTATTTAACCTTGATCTTTGATATATTATAACACCATTTTGAAGGTCAATAACAGGGGATAGATTACTATTGGCAGTTATAAGTGTTACACCCATAGTTACCGATCTATTCAATGGCAGATTAGTTAATCTGTTAATTTCATTTATCTCTGAACAAAGTAGTCTGGGTGTTGATAAATTATTCTCGTTATCAAGGGCAATATTTTCAAATCCTTGATCTATGAATGAAACTTCATTTCCACCAGCACTTGTTCCTGAAACACTTCTTAATTGAGTTCTCATTGCTACGTCATTATTTGGCAACAATGTAGCAAATTGAGGAATAATTGTATCAAATTGATAATTCTGTGATGCGAATATATCATTTCCACCACCGTTTGATTCATCCTTGAAACTTACTTGAGTATCACCTGATGATAAAGCACCTCTACTTAAACTTACGTAATAAGTATCAATGTCTCGCAAATTATTAATTTCAATAGGCATAGATGCCATGTCATGATCTTTGTTTATTTCTCTTAAATCATAACCATTCAATTCATATTTGTTTGCTCGATCACCTGTATCATGTGTTCGAGGTATTGTTCCATCCACACCTCTGGTAGCAATTCCAAGTTGATTCGTACCGATGCTATCGTAGAAAATTAATTCTCCATTTATTTTGATATAACCTTGTGATGTTGATATTCCAGCATATGTTGCAAATTCTGATGTACTTGCAAGGGAAACAACTTGATCACTAACACCTAAAGGACTTGTAAGTAAAACTGGTATAGTATCAGGTTCTACATCAGCTAAAGTAACAAAATTATTATCAGCAGTCATCCCGTGATTATAATGACTTACCTCTATGACGTTTCCTTCATACTTACTATCATAAGTTCCTGAAGAAGTAATCAAAGTAGATGCTAATGATACCTGATTACTACCACTGTCCACGACTAATGGTCTTCCAGTTGTAAATTCTTCACCTTGAACATTTTTAAGGTAAAGTGTGCTCTTTCCAGATATGGATTGAACAGTTATCTGTGCATCTCTTCCTTTAATTACATTACTTGTAGTAATTCCTAGAACATCACCTACAATATATCCAGCACCACCAGTATTACTTGTTATATTAGCGGTTATGATTTGACCAGAGCTATCAGTTTCAATTCTAGCAGTCATTCCACTTCCGTTACCAGTTATGTTGTACAGAGGAACTGAAGTGTATATTTGACTTTCTTGGAATCCTGTTCCTGAATTAGTCACAGTCAATACACCAACAGGACCTCCAATATTTTCAATATATCCATGTATTGCAGTTGATGTTGTTTCATCACTTACCTTTACACCATTTGTAAGTAGTGAATCTGTATCGGTTGTAGTTTGAATTCCAACTTTTAATTTTCTTGGTAAAGTTTTTAAAGAATTTGACAATAATCTCTTTATGTTTCCATCTTCCACACCCATTGTTGAGTTATAGAAGAAAGCTGTTCCAGATGTTGATGTAAATCCAGCTTTGTATAATTGAAATTTAAGATCCTCATATTGACTAGCAGTCCATACACTTCCATTTTGAGATTTAAATAAACTTCCTCCCAGATATTGTCTTGTAACAATAACTGATTCTGCATCAGGTAAACTTTGTGTATTAACAGTTTTATCACCCATTCTAGAGATCCAAACTTCATAATTAATAGTTTGAGTTACACCTAATGTAAGTGCGTATTCCTTTTCTGGTTCCAAATAAACTGGAGATGGGAATGTTATTCTTGTTGGAATTTCACCATTATCTGATGTATTAACTTGATCAGGACTTACTACTACACGAGCAAAATCTTGAACTAATTGTGTTGTTGGTATACCAAATTCAGTTGTGCGAATTTCAACAGTGAGATTTTCACTTGTATCTTTAGTAGCAAAAAATAAATCTACTGATGTTAAGAATGCTCCATTTTCGTCTACTTTGAATGTTTGTGATAATGGGTCTATTCCTTGATAATTCTTTCCTGGTATTGTTCCTAAAGGAGAACCTCTTCTACGACGCTGCCTTCTTGAAACTGATTTACTTACTCCACCAGTACCAGAGCTTGTTCCACCTGATCCACCAGAACCACCTGATCCACCAGAACCACCTGATCCACCAGAACCACCAGAGTTACCACTGCTTTTACGAGAATATCCACTAAATCCTTTTGGATTACTTGGAATACCTGTACCAAAACTTCCGTCTGCACCTCCATTTTTCTGATTATTTCCACCAAATTTCCTCAAGTTCGCTCTATAAGTTGAGATACTCATTCTCTGGAGTCTACCATCCCATGAGAATCTTCTTGTAGTAACCATTTTATTTCCACCACCACCATATCTACTGTAATAGATTGGAGGTGGAACTCTTACAGTAACACTAGTACTTTTAATGGTATTTACTTTACCACTGGTAACATATTCTGCAGTTCCTAAACTAATCAATGCTGAACCAAAATCTGGATCTTCGTTAGAAGGACTTGATGTTAATTTAAAAGTACTTGTTCCAGTTTTAAATTTTATTGAAGGAGGTGGATCTGTCAATGGATCCCTGAAGAAGAATGATCCAAATACATCACCGAAAGTATCCGCAACTAATTTAACAGATGATACAGTTGCTTGTGCCTTACTGGTTTGTCCAAGTAATGTTACATTTCCTGATGATGGAATATAACCATAATACTTACCTTGTGCCTCATCAGTCAAAGAATTTATGTCTACATTCAATACTGTAGATGATGCCGAGTAGTCTTGTCCTAAAGAAGTGCTTGTATTAAACGGATTAGCATTGAATGTTTTAGATGGAGAATTAATATCACCTGTTTTATGATCAGGTTGAGCAATTCTAAATACAGCAACTTTCTTTCCATCTTTTGTCGCCTCTATAGTTTCACCTTTTGTAAATATACCCGATACCATAGATATCTCAATTATTTTTGGTAATAAATCAATATTACTAGAAAGATCAAAAAATGGATATAATCTTGTGACTGGTCTAAATCCATCTGCTTCAAATGAAACGTTTCTTGAACGAATATGAGTATCTGCCTTTGAACTTATTTGTTTTTTCTCAACATAAGTTCTTGCAACAGAACCAGTTATTGTTTTCTTACCACCATCAACGATCACACTGCGTACCCATGTATCATTTGCTGGATTTAATTTTATTGTACCGATAAATCCTGTCAAATTAAATGGGTTGACATTTTCAACTCTAGATGCTAACTGATTTCCTAACCACTCTAGCTCTTGATAATCTAAAGTTATTAAATCACCTGTTTTTCTTACATTTGAATCTAGAAGGGGTAAATTTGCGGAAAAATCAGCAGTATTAATATTAATTGTTGGATCTAAAGCTATTTCAGGTTTTACTGACCAGAAGTTTACTGGAGCTATTAACTCATTTGCTTCAGTGTCAACTGTGATGTTACAATCAATATCATCTATATCAATAAGATTTGTATTTTTAAAATCATCTACAAAAAATCCTGTCTTGAATCTAGATAAACCATCGGCATCTTGAATTTGTAATGTTTTAGTATCTAATTCAAGCAAACTTAAAGATGAAGTTATCTCTAAATTTTTAATTCTATCCTCTAATTTACCAATATCTCTCATAGTAAATCTTACATTATCAGTTAAAACTATTTTTGCATCTGCAGGATCATAGAGATACGCTGGTAGATGTATAGTTCCCAATTCCATTGTTGTGTCAATCGTGGATGGGGGAATTGGTTTTGTTGATGACTCTCCAACCATTACACCCATTACAGAGTCGCTGGATAATACTACTTTATCTACTCTTGGTAAGTAAAAACTATAACCCACTATGGAACTTTCATTTGGAGTAACTATAAATGAGGGATTAAAATTATTATTAAACGTTCTGCTTGAGAATGCAAACGGTGAATAACCACTACTTGAATATTTACTTACTCTTGGTCTAAAATCAATAGTATCAGAAGCTCTCAAATCATTTTTTAGATGGGGAATATCTTTTCCATATCTTTCCGCATCATATGAAGCAACTGTGTAAAAATCACCTTTATCATTAGTTGGTACATCGTATCTGTCATAAACTATTAATAATTTTCTTGAAGGTGCAGAAAAATTAGATTTTCTTACTATTCTTGAAATATCATAGAATTCTTCTCTTTGACCCTTATCTAAACTAAATCTGTTAGTAATATTTAAATTATTACCACGAGTGATATCTTGTAAAGTTGAAGATAAATTTGATTCTTGGAAATTGATAATTTCTCCAATGTTAAACTCTGTAGATGATAGAAGTGATATCTCTATTTCTGTTGCAGAATTTCTACCAACTATTTGAGCTACTGAACCACTTTCACTACCAATTATTTTTTCACCTAAAACACTATTATTATTTAAGTCAAGTCCTGAAGGAAATGTAAATTTATCTAATGTAGGAGATAAAGTGTTGAGAGATTCATAAACACCAATAACTTTAACAACATCAGGACAGTTTAAAGAAATCTCTTTATCTTCAACACGTAAACCATAAATTTTGGATTGAGTCATTCCTGTTAAAGATGTATTAATTCCAATCGCTGTATTTTCTACTGATACTCTTTGACTTCTTATGTAATCTTTTTGTTTGCTTTTTAGACCTTGTTTTTTTAGTGTACTACTTACAACGATATTTGATTCACTTGATTTTAATCCATTTATTGTTACTGTTTGACCATCAGCACTTAAAACAAATTGATCAGAGGTCAAATTCTCAATACTTCCATCATCATAATGAACAGAATATCTTTCTTCATCAAAAGTTTCATAAAATGCACTTGATATACCACTTGATGAAAGATTAAATGTTAGTAACCCAGAACCGTTTGTAGATTCACCAGTTACATTTTTTCCAACAATAAGACTTGCTGTTGATAAATCAATGTCAGAAATATTTTTATTTTCAAACTCTGCATATAAACCTTTTTTATCTTCAACTTCAATATTAGGAATACCAAATGCAAAAGTAGTGCTAATCTTGGAGGTATTTAAAGCACCATTACATATACCAGTAATTGTTGGAACAGCTGATAATGTTACACTTTGTCCGTCAGCAGACACGGTTTCTATTCTATTAAATCTTTCAACAGTTTCTCCCTCTGGTGTATATCTTAAAATAGTTCCAGTGCTCACCCCTACAAAATTAAACGCTCCATTTGTAGTTGCGCCAGCACCAGTGATCGTAATTTTATCGGTGTTACTGAATGTTGGTGATATGACTCTGTTTAAAACTGTGTCAGATGTAAAACTTACAGCATAACCAGCTAATGTAGAGGTATTTTGAAAAATAGCTTTGACATCTTGTATACCAAAAGTTTGAACTGATTTTATTGATCTTATAAATGATGTATCTTCATTGATTATAACTTGCTCACCAACTATAAATTGACCAGTTATTTCACTGAGATGAATTGTACTCGTGCCACCAGAAACTATTGATACAAATCCTGTTGCTCCACTACTAACCCCTCTAACAAATGTTGTAAGAGGAACTTCTGCATTTGTAACACTTTGATTCAAATCAATTTTAGTAAATACTTGAACATCAAATAAATGCAGATCCCATTCAGTTGAATCACCTGTATATGCAGCATCTGATACTGCAAATGAATATACTCTTGCTTCTCCAATCTTATCACCTTGTTTCTGATCATCTGCAGTCATTCTCTTGTTATACAACTCAACTAACGCAGTGTCATCGTTTATATTAGGAGCAGGAACACCAGATACATGATTTACTTTAAATATAGTTCCCATTTGATATGGGACTAAAGCAGAATCAATAGTTTTTATATCTCTTGGTTTGGGAACATCAATTAACGATGATGATTCAAGAGATATATCATATCCTCTCACATATGCTTTTCCAGATGATACCTTAACTACCATTAAATCATCATTAGGTTCATTTCCCTGTTCAGTTATTTCATCACCTTTATAAACTCCATCACCAGTGATACCGTCATTCAACGAGTTTAATACGTCAATTTCAAATTCCTCTAAAGAATAATCACCTGATTCCTCATATGTTCTTTTAGCAAAATAGTCTCTAATTAAATTGTATTGACTCTTATCGGCAGTGAATCTTATTTCACCATCATCAATTCTTATTAATTCTAAGAAGTTAGTATCATTAATATCAGATAATTCTTTTTTAGCAAGAGTTGTTTCAATTTTTAATCTATCGGCACCAGGTGCTGCGAAATTTGAAAAACCCCTAGCATTATCATACAATGAATCATCTTGTTTAGCAGTTATTAACTGTTCATTTATGTTAAGACCAACTCGATAGGATGGGTCATTATCATAAGGATTTAAAACAATCTTATCGGCTGCAACCTCAACAAAATTTCCTCTAATGAAATATACTCCAGATGATATAGCAACAGCAGATCCAACAAAACATGCCTCTTGGTCTATTATTTTTAAAACAGTTTCACCTGCACTAATTGATGTGTTTCCATATACAAATGCTTCATCTGTTATTAAAGACTCACCATCATTCATAGTCGCATCTACATTATCAGGTCCTGAATTAACATACTTAACAAATATTGTTAGAGTATCAATTTGAGAATTATCTTCTGGATACAAATAATTATCAATTACAACACTAACACCAGTAATATCACTCGTTAATTTTTTTCCTTTTAACTCATCCAAATATAAAGAAACAGGAACTCCTAAATTTTCTCTCTCAATTTTGATAGCATAATAATCTGGATCATATGCGATGTTTCCAGGTATAACCATTGAACCATCTTTGAACATGTGAGTTCCAAATGACTCAAGTTGATTTTGAAGAATTGACTGTAAGGTAGTTAATTCTCTAGCTTGAACAGGAAAACCTGGTTTAAATAATACTTTATAAAACTGATCGTCCTTGTCAAAATCATCATAATAAGGACTTATATTTAAATTTGTTTTTTGTGTCATTTTTTAAAATTCCAAGATGATTTTGATATCTTCTTTTTGTCGAGAATTTCTCGTTATTATTGGTCTATTATCCAAATAGACTACATCACCCGACCCTTTATTTATCTCTGGATTAGCAAGACCATTTTCAAAGTTAACTCCTAAAGATATTACTTTGTTTCCTTGTGGATTTGTACTAATACCACTAAAATTCTGGTCAACTGATGCTTGAAATCCTCCATCAGCATTAATTGGTTCAGCACTTGATTCAAATGCCAATACCCTTGACTCTGTAGTAATACCTGCATAATCTGTTTGATCTCCAGTAGTAGTATTAAATACTAAAGATCTATCTTGATAATATTTTAATACATTGGTATCAGCATCAAAAGATACTATGTAACCTTTTGCTGTTCCATCAGTAACAGATTGTTCAATCTTTTCACCAATTACAGGTGTACCAGTTGGTGATATGACTTTAATTGCATTGACAGATGAAAATTGATTAGCAGTAAAATTAGATGTTGATCCAATTGCAGTTGGATTTTTGATAATACTGATTTGAGCAAATTTAGTATCTGTTGGAAAATCTCTAGTAGAATCGTCAAATCTTGCATAAACCAATAATTTATCAGTTCCTAATTCTTTATATAAATCAAATCCATGACCTTTTGATGGTGGTATGATTGGAATTAATTTCGCTCTGGTTGTAGGATTGCCCAAACCACCAAGATCAACCATCCCATAAGAATATCCCTGTCCACCTGATGACACGTTAGTTTTAATTATTTTACCTTCACTATCAGTGTCAATAACTACCTTTCCTCCAGTGCCATCTCCGATAATATCAACTTCAACTCCAGCCTGGTTTTGGGTGTAACCAAATCCTTGTTGATCAATATATACTTTTCTTATTTGATTATTGTTTACAGATGAATCACCATTTTCTCTAACAGACTGTATTTGAGTGGTTGTCGCTGTTGGCCAATTACTAGGAACTGAAATATATTCCGTAGAATCAAACTTAATTATATCACTAGGAGGAACGGTAAATAAGTATTTCCAAATATAACCATCTCCACTCTCTCCTGCTCTAGAGGGTTCAAGATCAGTAAAAACTGGTTCATCTTGTGATGCATTTCCTGTGGTGTTAATACCACTAGAACCATTATCAATACAAATATATACGTCAAAATTTTGATTCATTACATAATAACTTGCATTATATAATCTGGACGAGTCTGTAATCGGTGATGGTGATTCTAAACCATAATCATGACGATACATCTCATATTTTGTTCCTTGTTTCCAATCTCTTCTTGATATTAATCTTCTTACGTTATCTGATGTGACTTTTTTACCGAAAGTCATTGTATCACCAACATGATTAGTATAATTAAAATTATCAATAGGAGATGGTGTCTCTGTATTCCAGTCCGAACTTCTTCCAAAACCAACAGTTGGTGTGGTTGCATTAGCGAGTCCAACTACAACATAATAAGAATTTGAAGAGTTCTCAACTGTCTCTACAAAATTATTTGCATTTAGAATTCTAAATTGATCAGTTACAATAGCAGCCATATTATCAGCTTTTTTCTATATTTATACTAGCCAAGATCCTTTCTTAAAGCACCAGTGTCTCTAAGTCCAAAATCTCTTCTCTGGATTGTTGGATAACTTGATATACCAGAGTAATGTGTTTTACCTGTAACTCCAATAGAGATAGGATTATTTCTATTAAAGTTTGTTAATCGACCCCATGAAAATCCACCTATTGCAGTTCCAATACCAACTGAAGTATCTATACCTGTGGTATTTACTCCACTCATGATATTACATGTAATGATTCCAACTGCAGTGTTGAATGCATCTACAAAGTAAATGTTATCAACACATGTTGTTCCTGTTGACACAACAGCACCATCACTGTAAACAGAAGTTACACCATGTCCAACCTGTGTATCAAAAATATAAATTGGATACCCAACTTGTAAATCATTAAAGGTTGCAGAAGGATTTCCAGAACCTGCTCCTAAATCTGGATTTAATGTAAATTTAAGTGCAAGTGGATTACTACCAATACCATCAGTCACTGCAATACCGATAATATCACCATCAAAACCCTCCACAGTAGTTATTAAATCAACATCCTCTTTGTTAATAGATGGGAATGGAGCAAGAACTTGAGGTGGTTTTGTTTGAGTATATCCAAAACCAGGATTTGTGATAGTAACTGTATTTAGACGACCATTAGAGATTGATACTGTTGCTGTTGCTGTTGATAGTCCAACTGGAGCAGTAGTTGATGCTGTTATTGCATAATAATTGTTTGTAGCAGGTGCTGAAATGGAAACTGTAACTGCAGAACCAACATAACCATTACCTGAATTTGTAATATCTAATGATTGAACTGTACCAGCAGCAGAGACTATTGCAGTTAAACCAGCAGCAACTATATCAGTTGATTCTACAATTAAACCACCAACTGAACCTATATTTAAACTTGAGAAGTCTTCTTCATAGTTGAAGAAAGATGCATTATCAAGATATAAAATAGTATCTCCAATACCAACATCAGATATTATTTTACCAGTGGGGTATACTAATGATTCGATAGAATCCCTTGTTTTAAATACTGATTCACCATTTATTTTTTTATCAATTTTTTGTTTTGACCAGTGAAGGGGTTTGAAATTAATTTCATCAACACCAAGGCCATTATATAAATTTGTCTCTATTTCATCGGAACCTGATATTGCATATACTACTCTGGGATCTTGAGTTGTTGTAACACCAGAATTTTTTATTAACTGAACAGAATCACCAACTTTAATCGTAGGAGCTACTGATGCACCCGCTGATACTTGAACAGCATCAACACCCTCTGTTCCTTTATAAAAGAATATATCAATCACATCAGATGCATCTGGTGCTTGTGCAAATATGAATGAGGTACCACCTTCAAACGCATATGCTTCACCTGGATTTTGAACTACACCATTAATGAATATTAAAAGCAGTGAATTAAGATCAATTAACGCAGACTCTGGATTATTTTCATCAATTTCAAAACTTAATAAATTAGAGTTGTAAATTAAAGGAAATCTGGTTCTAGTTCCATCTTGAAGATCTTTTATTGAATCAATAAAGTCAAACTGTCCAAAATTCCATGAAGAATATTGATCATTGAAAGTTTTTAATACTGTAAGTTTAAAATCTGTCATGGCTGTTACACCTGTTGCAGTAACCAATCCAACAGGTTTGAACACATCACCTATCTTGAAATTATAACCAGGATTTTCTAAAACAAAATTTGAAACCGTAAATAAAGTTGAACCAATACCAACTGATGTATTCGCAGCACCAACATCTATTGTAAGAGATGCACCATTTCCAGTATCTGTAGTATTTCCAATACCTCTTCTAGAAACTCCAGTCACAGGTAGATTAGAGTATGACGGTGATGAAACTTGAATTTGGGGTTTTGTATATCCAGTTCCATTATTATTAATAGTAAAAGATAATACTCCACCATCTCCCGCTACAGCAGATATGTCAGCACTTGAACCTGCACCACTTAAATCAGTGACAGCAACTGATACAGGATTTCTGTAACCAGAACCAAATGTTAAGTCATGTAGATATTCAAAAGCAGTTCCAGATCCAACATATGCATGACTTTGATTACTTGCACCTATACTAACACTAAACGTTGTTGTAGATAATATTCCAGTAATCCCGAATGATCTATCATTTGGTATCGTTAAAGCAGGATTAAATGTAAGACCATCCAATCTTACAAATTCATTAATATTACCAAAGTCATGATTACTTGAGGTTGTTACTTGTAATTCACCAGTAATATTGTTATATGATGCAGTGCTAATACCATATGAACTTCCAGTTGTTGCAATACCTACTACACCTGCAATACTGCCACCAGCTCCAAGATTTGGTACAACTTTTGCTCCAACTAATGGTGCAACTCCCAATCCTCCTGTTGAACCTAGAGATACAATTACACCTCCTCTCGGTAATTGATTTTGATTTACATCAGTATCACTTATAATTAAAGAACCATTAGATGAGGTAATACCTGTAAATACAACATTTGTCGATGTTCCACCTACTTCTGCAAAATTATAATTATTACCCAAATTATTAAATGTAGTTGGTGTTTGGAATATTCCATTTAATAATAAAATACTGCTACCAGTATTGATTCCAACAGTGTCTGCTCCTTCGACTTTAACTCTGTATTCTTGACTAACACCATTAAAACTATCAGATATATCATCAAATATAATATTTTTAGTATAATCTTGTCTTAAGTAAACTCGTCCATTGAAACTAGATCTTACGGTTTTAAGATTTGATGGAGTTCTACCACTTTGGTTTGTCCCTTTAGGTGGTTCAGTAAAATGAATATTACTATCAACAATATTGTAACTGCCAGAAAATAATCTAGCTACGTCAGTCGCACTATGATTAGTTGCAGAGGATCCGACAAATCCCCTGTTTACTTCAAGTATATTAACGTTACCTGTCTCTGTAATTGGTCCTACAGATGTTGTACCCAAACCAACATTTGTAATCTTCATAAATTCATTGTTGATTTTAATTGTATCATCAGTATTAATTGATGAAATACCCACAACACTGAATATGGTTTGACTGTCTGTTATATCAAATTCTAATGTGGTTGTTATAGGAGTAAATGCTATGGGTGACTGTACGACACCATCTATAGATATGAGTGCCTTTTCATTCTTTTTAGACATCTCAAATTCATGATAATTACCTGTTCCTGCACTTGTAAAAGTTAATGGTTTTCTAGCTAATGCGTCTGCACGAGTTTTTGCTACTTGGAATACGTCTTTATTTTGTGGTTTTTTGATAGCAAATAATTCAGTGCCCGATGCTAATGTTCCTCCTGCAGTTGCAATACCTGTAAATGTTGTTCCACTAAAAGTTGAACCTGGTGAATATATAATCTTTTCACCAGTCTCAAAGAAATGATCAATAACAGTAAACTCTCCTGTTCCTAAATTCAAAGCAGTTGCAGGATTAAATTTCTTCTCAAATATAGGTATAGTGTTACTTTGTAATAAGAAATTTGATTTATTAGCCCTAGCTCCATTAATCGCATCGTACTGTGCGAGAGATAATGATTCGGTAACAGTTCCATATTGTAAGTCAAGAGGGATATTTAGCAAATCAACATCCCTATAAAAGGCTTTATTTAAAACTTGAACCTGAACATTATTTGTACCACCAGTATAATCTGGATCTGGATGAAAATTAAAGTTTAGATCATTTCCAATTAATGTTGAGGAGAAAGTTCCTATGCCTGATGTACTACCGATTGATAAGAAAGGATATTGTGTTATATGTGCATCAGTTTCATTGTGAACTACTAAAACTTGATGTAGAGCACTAGTTGATCCACTTGATACTCGGACTATGCTTTTAAAACTAGAAATTTCTTCATGTAAAAATGTAGATATAGTTGTTGCAGTTGAAACGTTTGCATAATTTGATTCAAATCTAACTGTTTTTTCTGTATTATCAATTTGTCCAGTTGATTTAAACCTGTAGGTGCTTATTCCTGCAGCAGTTGTACCAATCCCAATAATTGAAGATCTAACATTTATCTCATTTAGTTCATCATTTTCATAATTTAAAGAAAATACATCTGTTGTGATTCCACTTGTAAAATTACCAATGAAGTTATTAGTGAAGGCTTCCTCTGAATCAGTGAAAAATTCTGATATAAAAGTATTTGTGCCATCGTGGGTAGCATAAATCTCTACAAAATTAGTCTCATTTGTATTTGGATCTTTTACTTCAACTGATGCGAAATAAGCATCAATATCACCCACATTATCAGAAATTATAACTGATGAAGATGCTGTGGACACAATTTTATTACTACCAATTAAATTTACAAATCCTATAGACTGTGTTCCTATTCCAGATAAATTTGTATTGAAAGTATTTTGGAATATTTTTAGATCGTAATCATTGTTGTCAGCATCATCAGGAGTAAAAATTAAACTTATCAATCCTGCTGTATCCATTTCAAAATTTATCTCACCTAAATCAGATGGTGTGTTATGAATATTTGTTTGCTCTGCGGTGAATACATCATCAACGTCTTTGAACAAAACTACATCTGATAATTGCACATCTTTAGTATTTGGATTTCTTAACTGAATTAAATATTTTGCATAATTTGTATTGATAGGAATATCTAAAAACTTTGTTAATGAAGTCGATGTATTTGAGAACAAGGGACTTATATCATCTATTTCTAATACACGATTTGTTCTACATTCAATGTAAGGAGATAATTTAGTATTTCTTAACTTCAAGAATTTAGATTTATTATTTGCCACATCTACATCAACAGCAAAATCAAAATTATTAATTGTGTCAACTCGTTTTTGATCAATTATATCAAGAGCTAGAGTATCAAGAAAAGTTGTTGTTGTTATACCAGCACTGGTGGATGATTGAATACCGACATCAGCAAAATTTTTCAAACCTGTTGTATGTAATAATCTATTAACAGGATTGATAAGATCTTCATAAGTTATTGAACTTTTTACAGTGTATGATAAATTTTGATAATAATCATTGTCGGGTATAACTTGATAATCTTGATTCAATTTTCCTACATCACTTCTCCAACCCTGATCTTCTCTTAATGAATAATCAATTCTAAATTGACCTTTATTTTTCAATATTTCATTTACTGTTGCAACATTTCCACTATTCGCACCTCTTATTAACTGACCTTCAAATAAATCAAAAGCTCCTGGTGCATCTTCAATTATTTTTATAAATTCATTCGTTGATTCTGAAATACGTAATTCCACTGGTTTAAATGAGTCCCCAATGAAAGCAGATATCTTCTCACCAACAACAAAATTATAAATTTCTTGTGTTACCGTAAACACAGGATAATCATCTTTTCTTATAATCTGTGCAAATGAATTCTGTTCAGTTTTTGCAATTCCAGCATTATTTGTAAATTTAGAGATGTCAAATTCAACAGTTGCAGGATTATTGTTAACCATTGAGGTAACTTCAAAGAAATTAAATCCATTATCATCAGAATTGAATCCATCACCTTGAGTAATTAAAGGATGCGAATACTGTTGAATACCCTCTACAAATATTTCCTCACCAACACTAAAAGGTGCAGTGCTGAAACCTAATATTGGTGTAACAAGTGTGCAAGTTACAATTCCAGATGAAGAATTAAAGTCGATATTTTTTATTGCTGTACCGTTACTATTATTGAGTGCAAATATTTGATGCGTGACTGGTTGTAAACCTCTTGATGGAACAACAACTGAAGCACTGACGATAGCACTTCCTTCAACTCTTGCCTCAACTGAACCTGTCGTATCTAGTAGTCCTGTATCTGGATTGACAATAACTAAATCTGGTGTTGTAGTATAATTTTTACCTCCAGAAATAACTTCAACATTAGTGATAGTATTTGAATTTATGATAGAAATTACAGGTGATACAAATGCCTCTGGTTTCAAAGTATTATCGGATGAATATTCAAAACCTGGATTTAAAATCCTTACACTATTAATTCTGTTTATAGTTTTTGAATCTGGCAATAAACTAGCGTTAACACCTTGAGTTGATCCAATACTTACAAATGAAGGTAATTTCTTATATCCAACACCACCAAAGTTTATCTTAATTTTATCTATAGGTCCTTTTGCTGACTTCGATTGAGTCGTATATTTAAAAATATCAGTTTCTGATGAAGTGTAAGATAATTGTTCTGGTACTTGTGTTAATGCGATAGCAAATGATGTTGTAGCTATTGAAGTAGCCTTGAAGATTCGGAAATTATCATTGTAAGCACTTTCATCATAAACAATTTGTGAAGGATTGAATATATCAATAGTGTCAGATGTGCTTATGTATCCACTTTTTTGAACGTTGTAATATAATTTAAGGGGATTATCATCATAGTAATTCAGAGTGATGGTAGCATCATCTATTTTGTTTATGCTGGTTGTTCCGATTCCAACAGTACCAATACCTGTAACTTGGAAAGTATTTGTTGTTCCTGTAGAAACAAACTCATTTTTAAAGTTGCTATCATAAAATAATTTAAATTCATATCCCTCTAAAGATGAGTGTCCAACACCAAATACCAAATTATTATTTCTTACCACTCTAATTTGTGGATTGACTAATGAAAATTCGTGAGTTCCTCCAACAGTAGAAAATTCTGCAACTCTAACAGGATCAAAAATATCAGGTATTGTCTCTGCTAAATTAAAACTATTATCATCGACCTTAAAAACATAATAATTTTCTTTACTTGATAGTCCCTCAATTGGATCATCAGAGGTATAATATATTTTATTTCCTGTTAAAAGTCCATGATTTTCGATAGTTATAACATTAGATTCTGTATTAATACCACTTGATGTGCAAGATATAGGATTTATCAATAATCTTGAATTATCCTCATCATATCTAACATCTATAAACGTGCTTACACCAATTCCAACTGATTTGGATGGTTTAATATTTAAATTAATTAAATCACCTTCTTTTAAATCATGGGATGTTGATACTCCCACAGTTGCGTGAATTCTTTGAACTTTTCCTGTAACTTGATCAAAGTTACTTTTTAAAGAATATTCAAAACTGCTTGAACCAATTTTCGTATCACCAACGAATGATAAACCATTTGTATTTGTTGTCAATCCTACTTGTGTTACAATACCTATAAAGTTTTGTGACTTATTAATAATAAAGACATCTTGACTATCACCAGATTCTGGAATACTAAAAGTTGATACCCCATTATCATCAGAAACAGTTAATGCATATCCAGCTGTAGGTTTTGTTAGTGTTACCCTTTGATTTGTTACAAATGGATGATCTGGTATTCTTATACTTTGTAGTGGTGTGGATACAACTTTGATTAAATCACCCAAGGTTGATGTTGAAGTAGAACCCAGACCAACAGCTGTACCTACACCAATTGTTTCATGTGGATTAAAAAATATTTCATCATTTAATTTTGAATTGATATCAGTGAATCCAAGACCTGTTGTGTTTTGTAATGCGAATGTATTTGGTATTAACTCTAATACAGTTCCAACTGTATGAACTCCTGATGATGCACCTCTTCTTACTCTTAATATTTTATTTTGATCAAATTTATTCAAAACAAGGAGTTTTTCAGTCCCTATACCAATACTACTTCCAACTGATATTTGATCTGGAATTTTTGTTACATAGATGTCTGTAACTATTCCTGTTGTAGCTGAGTTAGGTATTTCTTGATAAACTATCGTCCTTGCAGTTTCAATTCCAATCGTAAATGTATCATTTAATTTTGAGACAGAAGTTGTGCTTAATCCTGATATGACTACGTTATCATTATCATTGAGTGATGGTGATGTTGATATAAAAGCAGATATTCCTTTACTTTCATTTTTAACAAATACAACGTTTTCATGAGTATCCACTGTTGTTTGAATAGATGTAATATCTTTTCCTCTTATTCTGTCTACTGATACACTTAAACCACCACCTTGTGTGTCTGTATTATCGAATGTAGCTGATTCACCGACTCTATAATTATCACCATCATTTACAATTTGAATAGAATCAACAGATCCAAAACTTGTGGATTCTACAACTGAAACTTGAGTTGATATTTCATTTGACTCAACGATGAAATCATTATCTGCAAATTGATCAGAAACTTTGTATGGGTAAGTATTTCTTATTAAATTAGAATTTTCAATATCAAAGTCTTTTTGGTTTAATTTGTAATTATCAATAATTGGATTTGATCTGTATGAATCACCTATGAAATAAGGAAATTCTGGTTCTAAAGATATTGATGTGATACCGACAAAATAAGCATACACTCCTTTTGGATATTCAGGTGTTTTACCATATCTACCATTATGAATATCTAAATCACCACTATTTTTAAAAATATGGTCATCTATAAAAAATCCATTACCAAATGATGAAGGTCTATCAATTATATTTGATTTATCCAATTCATATCCACTTTTTAATATCCTGATAGGAGAATTTTCATCCGATGGTTCACTATATCCGTAAGGTCCGTATATTGGATTACCATCATAAGCCCAACCTATAATTGGTGAGTGATTGACACCAGTGTCACCAAAAGAATCATTTCCGATTTGAGTAGAATACCCAACGATAGAATATTTAAGTTTATCTTGAGATTCAACTAAAGCTTCATTTCCATACCTGTTAAATGAATTAACTAATAAACTTCTAATATCTAATTCTGATTTTAATTCAACACCTGGTGATTTGACTCTGATCGTCGTTAAATTATCTTGATAATTTACTCCACCATCTAATATAATTACTTCAGTAATTTTTCCATCGTTTACAACAGCTCTTAATTTAGCACCTAACCCTGTTCCTATACCAACAACTTCTAAATCAGGAGCACCAACATAATTTTTACCCTTAGATTGAATTTCAACAAATGTAATCGAACCATTTGATATTATAGGTTTTAATTCTGCATCTTGTCCTTTTTCTCTTGAAATATTTACTGGTTTTTCAAGATTTAAGATTTCAGATCCGTACCCGCTTCCTTCTTCATAGAGATATATTTGATCAACAACACCTCTAACAACAGGAGTTGCAGTAATAACACCAACATCTGTGTTTTTCAGTTCATAAGTTAAATTTAACTTAATGTCTGGATATTTAAAAACATGGAATCCAGTTCCTTGATCTATAAATCTGATGAAATCAAATCTATTAAAATCATCGAAGGAAGTTCCACCTAAACCAGCATTAGCTAGTTGGAATGTATCATCATCAATGACTAAAACTTTATAAAAATTTGATGTGGTGGTTATTCCTGTATACTCACTTAATCCAGTTATTGATTGAGGTTGTGTTGTACCAAGACCAACTTTATTTGAATATACTATGTTATCACCGTCGAAAAATCCGTGATTTTTAAAGTTTATTGTATTTTTACTAGTGTCTATCCCTACGGGTTTTACATGTAGTTGTCTATTTTGAAATCCACTTCCCCCATTTATAACTCTTATGTCTTTTAACGTATTTTCTTGTTTGAATAGCTCAAATTTATGAATTCCATTTTTACTGATAGTTGTAAATCCTACTGTGTTAATACCTGAATTATAATCATCAATATTTTGGAATAATTTTATTGTTTTAGAATCAACGACTTCTGGAAAATAATTAGCTTTATCAACTAAAGTGGTTGTTCCGAGACCCACAACTGAAACACTGTCATTACCTACAGTTCCTACACCTAAAGGATCATTACCATTTCTATCATAAGTTAAGGGTAATCCACTAATAATATGATGGTCTGTAAAAAACGTAATTGTTTCATTAATATTATCCACACCACCAGATTGTGATATAAGTCTTCCATCAAACGATAATACACGTTTTCTTTTTGATATGATAGGTTCAAAGGTAGCACCTGATCCGTTTCCACCCTCAACAGTAATAGATAATACCTCACTTATATCAAAATCTTGAGGATCTACTTGTATATCAGTTATCTCTCCTGTAACAACTGGTTGAATTAATGCTGTGGTTTTTCCAACTCCAGACTCTGTTACTTTTAAACTGGGAGGATTAATTACATCATAGTCCGAACCTGAATTTAAAACTCTTACATTGCTTATAGGACCAAAAAATATTTTATCATCTGATTTATAATTTAATATCTCAACACCGTTTATCAGTAAACCAGTTCCACCAGATACTGTTTTTTCTATGCTTGAATTTACTATACTTGGTTCTAAAGGAAACTCCCTTAAAAGTTTTTGAGCACTAACTTTTTGATTAATAGTGCTTACTAATGAAAATTTGTGGAATCCTGTATTTGCAGGTAAAGGATCAAATTCCTCAAAGTCTGATATAGGTATAAAAGATCTAGATTTGTATAATCTTATTTGACTACTAGGTGATAAAACCTCTACGAAATATGTTCCTTCTTCTAATCCTGGTATAACGGAATTTTCAGCCGTATAAGTGATTTCATCACCAGTAATAAATTTTACATTAGATGAAAAAGATATTATACTATATTTAAGTGTATTTGGATTGTATCCTTGAACATCTACATTAGCTGTCGCATTTGGTATTATTGACTGTGGCAACTGTGTTGTAATTGGATATGAAGGTAATGAGTTAGATGCGACATACATTCTTTCATCCGAATCATTATATACATTTGTAATATCAGATGTTAATACATTATTGCCAAATTCGATATCAACTGTTGAACTACTTGCAGTTTTTAAAGATCTTCTAATATCATAGTCTTTATTTGGATCAACAGTAAATGATCCGCCACCTGCATCACTTAAAGGATCAAAAGTAATGGTTCTAGTAGATGGACTGACACTTTTAACAACTCCAGTTCCTGCTATATTTTCTTCATTTCTAAAAAGTATTTGAAATTCATCATCCACTTTGATACTTGATTTATCAATATCACTTGTAAGGAGAACAAAATTACTTCCAGATATACTACTAACTTGAAATCTTGAAGATGTATTATAAATCCATGAATTTGCAAATATTTCCTTTCTAGACTTGTTTGAAAGTGGATCTACTATTTTTTCACCAACATTTTTAACAGTTATTCTCTCACCTTCGGTCAATAGTCGAATATCACTAGTAGCTTCAAAGTCTGACAATACTCCAGTCAACCTTAACTCTACTTTTTTTGATAAATCACCGTTTTCATAACCATAATAGAATACATCAGATCTAACATTATCTGCAATAGATATTGGTGATATGATATTTTCACAATCAAAAAATTGATTGAGTGATTTACTACCATAATATATGTTTGTGTTTATTCCAGACACCACAAAACCAGTTGCGCCGAAACCGACTGTAGAATCAACTGTTATCACGCTCGACCCAGCTGAAACATTAGTGATAGACTTGGTTATACCTGGTATTGTAAAAGTTCCTTCGATAAGTTCTCTTTCATTAAAACCTACAAATAAACCCAATTTATAATAAGTTTTTCCTTTTCTTGTAAGAGGTTCTACTTCCGATACTGATGCTGAAATAGGTGCCCTTGTAAATATATCTGTAGATTTAATTATTGTTTGTCCAAGAAGATTAGAAGGATCACCAGATATTGTTTCTGCAAGCACTACTTCTCTTCTAATATACTCTGCAGAAGATGGTTTTATAAGATACTCCTCTAAATCAACTACTTTAGGTGTTTCATTATATAATACGTTAAATAAAATTCTAAATGATTCTTCTGTTCCCTTCGACTGGTATAATGATTTTGAATTTTTTATAAAATTACTAACATCTAAATTACTTACAAAATCTACATTTTCTAATCCTGGTGTTAGAGTTGTTTTTGTTTTTCTATAAAATTCTTTAAAAAATAATGCACTAAGATTTAAGACTGTTGCATCTGATTCATGATTAGTGGCAGTTGTGTCTGAAAATACAAGTTCATCAGGTTGGTTCTCTGCGTGATACGATGTTATCCCACTAAATCCTCTAATGCAACCAGTAAATGAATTTGTTGTTACTCCTGTATATGTAATTACCTCTTCATTTATTTTAAAAAGACCATACTCTTTTGGAAATCCTTTTGTACTACTAACATTTACCGTTGTTGTTGATGTCGTTATACCACTTGTTAGTATTGTTTCACCAACAATAACTTCTGGAGTCAAATTATCTAATTTAATATACTGATCTAAATTGTCAGTAAGGTCAATTACTCCCCCTTGAAATTCTTGAGAGATATAATATTGTTTTAAAAAATCTACTGCTTTTGGACTTTCAGACAATAGAAATTCAGGAATTTGATTTTCAATTATCTGTTGGACTTTGACTCTCTTATCAATTCCAGTTGTTATCATATTATCCTCTTGTCAATGTTCCGTTTGAATAACTTGAAGTAACTTTATAACCAACACCAGATATCTGTTCACCAGAAGAAATAGTGTCTTTAACCATATTTATCTTACTACTACCAACATCAAATGAGAGATACAGATCTTTTAAACCTAATACATCATTTGATTCTGGGAATGCTTGAATTTCAATAATATTATTGGATTTTTCAGTAGATGTAAAATTAATCGTATTTAAAATAACTTCACCATGTACATAGTCTACAGTTCCAGCAGATGATATGATTAATTGATTATCAGTTACTTCACGATCATCTTTGACAACTGCAATAATACCTTTACCACTACCATCTAAATTACCACTCGAATCTTTATTAGGAATATCAGTAAGATATAATGAATCAGTTTGACCTTGAACTGTAAATCCAGTGCTTTTTATATTCTTACCTTCAGGATTAATGTGGAATCTGTTTCCATAACATAATTCATATTGAGCAAATTGATTTGTAAGTGCTTTAAGGTTTCTTCTAATAATTACACGACTTATATTAGATGATATTGCATTATCAATATTATCAATCACATTTATTACTTTACTATATTTAAAACGTCCACCAAATTTATTAAGATCAGTTGATGTTCCATAAGTTGTCAATCCATTTATAATTTTGGTTTTTAAATTAGAAACTGTTGAAACTTTTGATGGATCATAGTATACGAACGAGTCTAATTCAACGTATAGCAACTTAAGATCTAGAATTTTTTGATTTATACCCGTTAAAGAATAACTCTTTAGTTTTGAAAGTATTTGAGTTTTATCAAAGTCTGATACAAATTCACCATTTTTTGGTTTGATTGTTATAGAAACTGTTCCAAATTCTGGTGGATCTAACTCTTCACCACCTACAACTGAAACTGACTCTGTATTTGGGTAAATTGTTTGTATTATAGACTCATAATCCCTTGATGTAACCGCTCTGTACTGCGATGAATAAAGTCTAGGTGCAAAATACTTAATTGAATCAATTGACTCGATATTACCACCATTTGATGCCGATGATATAGTGTTAATTATAGGAGTGATAGAAGGTAATTGAATTTGATTTGAAGATGATACGACACTACCTGCATAACTGAAAGATGATGGTCCATTACCATCTACACCATCTGTAACGATGTAAGAAACGTTAATTACAGCTTCATTTTCTATCTTTTTACCAAATACTCCATCTCCAAATAGTAATTCGTATCTCTCATCAGCTATTTCTTGTAGTAAATATACCTCGGAGGAATCTGTTACATTTAAAATATTGTCAACCTTATTATACTCTCTCTCGGTGGTGTCTGATATGCCAGTCACTTTGACAATTATTGTGGATGTATCAATAAATGAATTGTCTAATATAAATCTTTGATCAAGTGACCCATCAACAACGAAGTTTTTCGTTAAATATGTTCCTTGATATACCACTATATCATTAAATGAAGAAGTGCTTGAAATTACATTACCACTTGAATCAGTTAATTGAGATGTAACCGAAGTTATTGACTCTGGGATTGAAAAAACATATGAAGTATCATTAGCAGTACCAACACAAACTAAACCTGGTTGTAGAGTCAGAGTTGGTGTGTTACCATTAGTTGTTACATCAAATGAAATAGTAGCTTGTGCAGCAGTTCTCGACCTTGGCACATAACCAACATTTCGAGCAAGTGAAACAACATTTTCACGAACTGTAGCAGAGTCTAAAAATGACTCATTTACAATCATATTTGAATTAAATGCTGTAATGTAAGTGTTATATGCTAAAGTGTCGATTAAAACCGAAAAATTTGATCCTTCAAAGTCAAAATCAGTAAAATCTGAATTTGCACGGATATAATCTTTTATTGAAGTCTTGATTTGGTCAAAATCGAGGTTTGTAAACTTGGTAAAAGGCATTTATCTTGTTGCTTCGAGTATAAATGTAAAATCTTGTGTAGGAATTTCTTGTCCGACGATATCAAAAAATACTGTTATCTCAAATTCGTTCATATCTGGTCTTGGTAGCACCTCAACCGTCACATTATCTATTCTTGGCTCAAAATTTTCAAGTGTTATCTCAATTTGATTCTGAATTACAGACGCATTACCAAAATCTACAAAGTCAAATAAGCTATTACGTACTTCAGATCCAATCGCAGAGTTAAAAAATCTTTCTGTGGGGATAGTCTGCACTAAATTTCTTACAGATCTCTTAATTGAGTTCTCATTTTTGAGAATTGTGAGATCTTTTGTGACTGGATGGGGTGTAAAAGACAAACTTATGTCTTTAAATGCCCTTGATGTCCGATTTATAGCCATTAAAACAGGTATTTCCTGTTTTATTTATGACACTTTTTACAGAATGTTATTATTTATCCTAATTCTGGTTCAATTCCTGTTTTTTCGTCGTTTTTTTGCCTTTCTTTTGCTGTTTTCCAGAAATAATTCTCTTCTGAACCCAACCCATCACGGTCATGACCGTTTTCTACCTGATAATATACGGTTGAAACCTTAAAATCGGGCACTTTTGGTGTTTCTGGTGTAATACTGTTGTCATAGATACGCATTCTGTTGTTTGGATAGAGACAAAACTGTCCATTATCCAATTCCAAGAGGTTATGAGACTTATGTTCAGCAGGTTGTTCACTTGTTGAGTAGTCAATTGCGTCTACATCGGAGTGATAATTGTCTAAAGTGCAAATATATGTGCCAGTTTGGTTGCCATAATCCCTTGTCATGACCTCATAATGCATACTTCCAATAAATTGCTTCTGAACTGCAACAACTCCATAGTCCATACAGTTCCAAAACTGTAAATTATGCAGTGTCATATCAGGTTTTGGAGTCTCTGGGTCACTAGTGAACGCAGAAATCGGCAATTTATCAAACATTGCAGCGTATTCTGGTAAATATGTCTCAAAATAGAAGGCACGACCAGGTATACTTTTCGCAGATACCCAGACTCCTTTCACAAATTCACCATGACCACTCTTATGATCGGTCAAATACTCCTTTCTTACCCATACTTCATAGGAGGGTAGATTCGCAATTAACGTAGACATTCTATTTTCCTTGTCCTTTGTACCTTTTACGAGCCGAGTTACGGGATGTTGCCGAGTATTTCGAGTGTTTTCCCTTTCCTTGACGAGTTTTTTTCGGGCGGGTTTCGATTGTGTTGCCCATGCTAAATGTTTTTGCCATTAGTTTTCCTTAATTTCAGTTCTTAAATCGAGCGGATGCGGTGTACCGTTCGCAAAATAGTCATCTGCCAAGTCCTGCATCTTGTTAAAGTACTCTTCTTCTGTAAGATTCTCAAAAAGAACCTCACCTTTATGAGTAATTTTATATAACTCTTGTTTTTTCATGTCCTACACGAATACGAGGGTCACACATAATACGGAAACCTGCCTCTTTTGCGTCTAAACAGAATGAAACATCTTCCCCACACATATCCTGTACAGCACCAGATTCAAATACTTGCATCTTCGGAGCAAACCAAGGATAAGGCATCTGAGGGTCTTCAAAAACACCGTGCTTAATCAGTAACCATCCGAAACCTGCATAGTCAACTGTGAAAGGTTTCTGCCTTTTTGCAATTGAATCAAGAGTTTCATGATTCATGACTCCACCATTACCTTTGAAGTCATCTTCATCTAACCAGTGTGCAACTGATGTAGTCTTTCCATCTTCTGTACAATACCAACCTGATGCAATCTTTTCGTCCATCAAAACAAGTTGGTAAAACTTTTCAACGTTAAAAACAATATCAGAGTCAATCCATAATTGATAATCATACTTTAACTTACCATCCCAAGGTAATTGATCAGGACCTCGAAGAACATTGGCACCAAGACACTTACATCGGGCAAAATTTACCATTGATGAATAATCTTGTGATATTTGTATACTTGCTTTTGCTTGAACTAAGTCAAAGCATAGTGTCACAAAGTTCTTTAAAAATGTATATGATACTCCTCGACCTGGTAGGCAGAATACTACTGTCTTACCTGCTATCATTCTTTTTGCTTTATCGTAATCCCACTCTGGTGCTTTTGCTTCTTTCTTTGCTTTTGCAGCTGCTGATTTAACAGTAAATCCTTTCGCCATACTAATGATCAATTATAATTATATAATACACTATTATCTATACGTTGTCAATAAGAGTGCTCTGTGATGTTATCCGTATGTTCACCATCAACTTCTGTATAAGTTAGATCATCTTTATGGTAAGAAACATATAACCTATCCCATATAATTTCAAACAATTCTCTTTCTAAATTTTTAAATAAAACCTTGTCTTCAAGGTAGATGTGGTAGCTTTTTTCTTTAGTCATCTTTTTCTGTGATGATTACTTCTTCTGTATCAATATTAAATCGAAGTTCAGTTCCCTCATACCAATTCATATCATTCATTATCCATTCTGGTATGATGGTGTAGTATTCCCCAGTATTCGGATCAGTCTCTATGGTGGTGAAAATTTCTGCGGGATTTTTTTTCATGTAGATGGATTTCATTTTCCTTTTTCAGTTTATATATTATTGAGAAAATTTTTGTATATAAAATGCAACATTTATCACGCTTCCGTAACACTTTGTAGGTTAGGTTCATCACCCGTTTTTATATACGGGGGGATCAACCCCCCATAACTGCTGTATCACGAACGAATGATATTAAAGTTATAATATGAAAAGGTCTGTCTGTCAACCAACTTATATGTGCCATGCCGACCTGCCATTACATACCCTTCCCCGTTGATATATTGATCTCCGATCCAACAATCGCATTTAAAATCATCTCTCATAAGTTTCATATACTCTGTTTTGATGTTCTCAACCAGTAACCACAACCGCACAAGTTGATAGTTTGCGAACTCCTCCGCAACAACTTCATCACCATCACGGATATACGCATTGAGATCCTGTTTCAACTGCTTTGCTTCTTTCTCTGTGGCAAAGTCAACCAGTGTTGCCATCTGACGTGCGAACCCGATCATCATATCAATATCCATTGTTGCACCTCTCTCCCCTAACCACGCACTTGGTTGAACAAACATTGTCGGATCTAACTTTTCAATTAAGGGTTCTGCGTTCATGTCCTTAAGTGTTGTTCCCTTATACTCTGTGTGTGGTGCAACGACGACTCCCACGTTCTGAACAGTATCAAAAGTATAACTCACCGCATTTGGTTTATAATCCCTATAACCACCATAACCAATAAAATCCCCTTGAAATACACGACCCTCAAAACCGATACGGGGTAAGCAATTAAAACAACGTATTAAGATTGAATTTAATTCAAAGTCTGTTTGCAAAGGGTAATTGCGTTCAATGTCCTGTATACTATAATTGACCTTCGGGGTTCTCTTATTAAATACGGACTTCGTGCCAACAAAAAACTTTCCGTTCTCTGGATCAGTACCCCACACAATAGCGGGTGATCCGTCGATCTTAACTGAAAAATGATTGTCTGATGAGAACGCATCTAATACAGATAGATCCCCTGTGAGGATCGTATCTTCTGGGTGTTCAAGGTGTAAATTTTTCATATTAAGCACCTTGGTAAACTGCGGTTGCGTACTTACTGCAAGGGTGCGGATCACTTGGTGAACACCCGAATGACGCAATGAACTCATCTAACTCGGCAACTGCCTCATCAGATAGGTCATCAAACTCAACTCCGCATATATGGTCTACTCCCCACTCTGCAACCTCAAAAACGAACTCTTCCCAGTCGCAACATACATGAGCAACGTTTTCAAAGTTGTCTACTTTGAGGATTCTTTCTGAAATTCTTTGGACTTGTGGTAACATAATTTTGAAATTTGTTTTGTGGTGTATGTACTTATTATAAAGGATTTTTGTCCAGACTGTGGTGAATGTCTGGACATTGAAACATTTAGAAATATTTCCTTTCACCAAGTGAAAGAGGTCTTTCACCATACTCACCGCAGTGAGTGTTCATTGTGTCATATGCCTCTGCATATCCGTATTGCTCTGACATTGTGTACATTACATCATCAATTTCGTCAGGTGCACAGAAAAGGTTTTCTGTCTCTTGAACTTTACCAAGTTTGTTGTAAGCAATGATTTTGTAATCGAACATAATTTTGAAATTTGTTTTGTATACTCTTATTATAAAGGATCAGGTACTCAAGTGCGAGCACCTGAAACAATTGTTTACAATTCAGAAATCATCTCATTCATTTCTGTTAAGTCTGCCTCCCCCCAGTCTGCTCCATCAGGTGTTGCATCATTTTCAAATACTCCGTGAATGTATTGTAAAAACTCTGGGTAGTCCTCACAATCTTTTGCTATGTTGTATAAACCCTCATCTCCTCCGATCCACAACGCACAATTCCAAGTTGTCCAATCTGCCCATCCGTTGTATTCTGTTCTTGGTGTGTCTGTGAGATTTAGTTTTGTTTGAAACATTGATGTAACTCCTTTTGGTGTATGTACTTATTATAATGGATAGAGGGGTAATGTGTACCCCTCAAATCTTAAGAAATTATTTAAATGCTGTCAGCGGGTGCGGGCGGTTGTTACAGTATGAGAGAGATGTAAGATAAACTCCCATATAATTCTGAACCTCATCAAAGAGTTTAGCAACTCTCTCATCATCGGTTTTGCCTTCAATATCCCAAATACCGATTGCATTATCCCGTTTGAAATTGAGATCCTCTATCTCTTTTTCATTTTTGAATTTCTTATCAAATTCAAGGTTTTCAACGATGTATTTCTTATTCATTAGTTTGCCCTCCAGTAGAAAGCATTTTCTCCGTTGATTTGCTTAATCAAGGCATCTGCTTTTTTATTGTTCTCCTTCTCCAAATCATCACACATTTTAATCAATGCTCTCAACCCTGCTACGT
>VTLG01001781.1_pt1 | contig 32995 bp, 54 predicted proteins | sample 4694571 | NCBI WGS metagenome assembly VTLG01 (sample SAMN12604809, study PRJNA352737) | marine metagenome | biome: ENVO:00000447; feature: ENVO:00000209|ENVO:00000569|ENVO:01000036; material: ENVO:00002151; isolation source: viral sequences binned using virsorter ...
ATATTAGAATAATATGAAATGGCTAAAAACAATATGGCGAAACTATTGCAGTGCAAAATTTTTCGTCAAAGGAAACTCAAAAATAAAAAAAAATACTCACGTAAAAAAAAAGAAAGAGAATTTACACAGTATAATAAAACAGATTGGGAAACTCACTCTTGGCCGAACTATTAACATGGATTATGGGGTATGCCCACACTGTGAGATGTATGTATCTATGCTTAGTTTTAGAAAAGGATTTTATACATGTATTAATTGTAGAGAGGTAGTTAAACAACATATTAATGGCTCAATTAAATACGTACCTGTGAGCCATGGCCAAAATAAAATTTAAGAATATTGTATTAAGAGAACAACCTAAAAAACGTCCACAACGTCATAAAAAGCGCAGAAATAAACAAGAAAAAAGGCAACAAAAAAATAGGAAGAAGGGTTGACAAATATCATTTAATTTCCTATATATAGGACATGAAAGAAAAAATGAAATATAAATTTAAAATAACAAAAGACGGATCTGAATCAGAAGATAAAGAAGCCATGTCTTATAAAAAATTATTGAAGTCTTTGATTACCACGGAACCCAAGTGGAGTGGTACTATCAAATACATTAATAAAAAACAGAAGGATGTAATACAATTTATCAGAGATGGTAAAAAGTATAGTACTAATATTGTTGCTATTTAATAATGGAAACAAAAATACTACAACATCCTGACACATTTTTACGGGCACCAACCAATGAAATTGGAATGCCCGTAAGTAATGACAATGAAGAATTAATAGATAAAATGATTAAAGTTATGTACGAACATAAGGGTATTGGACTAGCTGCAAATCAAATAGGTTACAATAGAAAAATATTTGTGATGGATATATCTAATGAAAAAGATAAACCGCAAGTATTTATAAATCCAGTTATTAAAAGTAAGAATAATATTAAGATGGGGGATACTGAAGGTTGTCTGTCCTGTGTTGGTAAAGAAATTAAAGTAAGTCGTTCTTTATCGGTGAATCTTGAATGGATATGCAGGCATGGGAAAAAACAATTTAAAACTTTTTATCATTTGCCCTGTAGAGTTGTATTACATGAAATGGATCATTTAGATGGTAAATTAATTACAGACTATGCAAAAGTCCCGCTCTCTGAAGAGGGACAACAGAGTTCAAGCGGGAACAAAAGGTGAGAAAGACCATATTTTTAACACAATCCCGCCACAAAGTCAATTATACAGGAGAGCCTTTGGATTTTGTCTCTGGCTCTACAGTTTGTGGTTGTTGTTGGCACACAAACCTAAGGTATAAACCATACTTATTAACTTCTTCAGCACCTAATTTTACCATTTTATCATATGATCTTTGATATCCATCCAACATACACGAAAAATTATCCGAGTATTTATCTTCAAACGTGTGGGGAGATAAACATGTCCCCATGTAAAGAGAACACAAAAATATTGTTAGCTTTATCATTGACAATCCTATCTAAATATCCTATAAATTAAATTATGGAAAGTAAGAAATTAATTTCACTTGTTAAGGAAATCATAAAAGATTTCATTAAATTGAAAGCAAAAGTATCACTTCTGGAAACAAAAGTAAATCAATTAATTAAGGAGAAGAAACATGACAGATATAACTAAATATCGTAATATATCAGTCACTCACAAAGTGTATTCGGACCTAGAGGCAGTCTCTAGAAGACAAATACCCGGCGTGAAACTTTCTATCAGTAAAACTGTTGAAACGTTAGCTACAAAAGAAAAGAAACGTCTTAATGGTAAAGCACCTGGTAAGAAAAACGACTGATGAAAACGACTCTAAATTATACATGGAGTTCTAAAACACTCCCTCTTCACAACTCTCAAGCGAGAGATTGGGTTAGAGAACTATGGGTGGGTGTTTTAGAAAGGGCTGTACATGATGCCTTCTTTCAGAATGATTACAAAGAAGCTGTGGAAGCATTAGTTTGGTTAAATAAAGATAATAAGGATTTTAAGTTGGTATGTGAATTTGCTGGACACAGTTCAGATTATTTATACAGACATTTATATGTTAAGATTCAATTGCGAGAAAAATTTTTTAAAAACTATAAAGAAACTAGAGATACAAAAGAATTTGAAATGAGAAAAAAACTTTTAGAAGATGATAGAACATTACCTGTTGAAACACAAAAATACGAAAAAAATAAAATGATGCTTAAACTTTTAAACACAGAAGATGAAAAATTAAAAAAAAATAAAAAATATATACTGAAGTATGATAAAAATAATCCGGTAGATATGAGAAGATTAGAATCACATGCTATTGATGAATGTATTATGATGTTAGATACTAATACAATTGCTGAAGTTATAAAAGTAGAACAAGACAATTTTGAAAAGGAGATAAAATGTCTAGACATAAAATGATATGTCCATCCTGTAATGGTAATGGATTTAGAAAAAAGAAAACACCTATATTTTCTATTTGGAGATGGGGTGTAACTAAAGTTAAAATAGAACAATGTAAAAAGTGTAATTCAAAAGGAGAGATAGAGGTAGATGAGCAATTGGCAACGGGTCAGTATAACCCTTATGCTGTTCACGATCACATTGATCGTCTTCACTAGTGGTTGTAGTAAAATTGATGTAAACCCTTTTACAACAGCATTAAGGATAGTACATGAACAAACCAAGTAAAGAAGTTGAGGAAGAATTAAATCTTGCTTATTCAGCAGGACTCTACAACCTGACTTCAAGTAAAGAAGTTGAGGAAGAATTAAATCTTGCTTATTCAGCAGGTCTCTTTGATGGTGAAGGTTGTGTCATGAAGAGTATTACTATGAAATATAATCCAGTCATGAAGAAGAGATATCCTTGTCATACTATTAGAGTTGAAGTATGTAATACAGACTTTGGATTGATTGAATACTTACATGGATTTTTTAAGTTGGGTGCTGTTATAAAAATACCACCTAGGGTTACTGCTACGGGAAAGATGAGAAAACCACAATTAAGATGGAATCTAGCTCACAGACAAGCGTACCGATTTTTAAAAAGAGTTTTAAAATATTTAAAAGCTAAAGATAAAATTGAAAAAGCTAACAAGGTTATTGAACATTATGAATCAAAATAATTTTTTCTTTTTATTGTTTAGTATACTTGGTTTAATTAGCGCGCTAAGTTTATTTATGTTGATTTTTGTATTATGAATGTAAAAGACACAAAGCCAAAATGGGATGGAAAATCAAGGGTTTCCACGGATATGTATAGAAAAAATTTTGATTCTATATTTAAAAAAATAAAAGCTAAAAAAAATGGCTCTAATGAATGGGTTAAGGGCTATAATAAATGGAGGAAGAATAATGAAAAAATCTAATAAATACAACTATATACAAGGTACACAGATAACGGACCAGGGATCGCGGGTCTATGAGATTGACGGCATGAGATCACCAAGTGTCACTACAATACTTGCAAAGACAAAGAATCAAGAGTATTTAACTGCCTGGAAAAATAAGGTGGGACATGAAAAAGCAGAAGAAATTAAAAATCATAGTTCTCAGCGGGGTACTGCCATGCATAAGTTCTTGGAGAAACACATACTCGGTGAAGGATATGATGATTTTACATCCATTGGTAAAGAAGCTAAACCGATGGCTCAAAAAATTATTGACACTGGGTTAACTCCGGTCACAGAGTATTTTGGCTCGGAAGTAACTGTGCATTATACAGGATTATACGCAGGAAGTACAGATTTAGTCTGTATGCATAACGATATGGAAACTATCGTGGATTTTAAACAAGCAAATCGCCCGAAAAAGCCAGAATGGATAGAAGATTACTACCTACAGGTTGCAGCGTATGCTATGGCGCATGACGAAATGTATGGCTCTAGTATTAGACAAGGGATATTATTGGTATGTACTCCTGACCTATATTTACAAGAATTCAGGTTTCAAGATCATGACATGCGTAAATGGCGTCATGCTTTCTTGAAACGATTAGATCAATATTATGAAATGCAAAGAGATGAGAAGGAGCAAGCAAATATTAAGATGACTCCCGGGGATTTTAATGCATAATTCATTACAAAACAGGGCCCGTCAGTCCTTTCGCGCTACGTTGGAAGCGTACAAGCCAGGTTGTGTGACGGTTCACCCTTTTCACACAATACGCAACTTGGTACCAACTTTTGGTTAAAAGGTGTGGCATTTATGTCACACCTACAATACATATAGGGATATCAGAAGTTTTACTACTATTAAAAAACAAAACACTACAAAAAAAGGTAGAATAGTAAGTTTTGGCTTAGAAGCATTGGTATTACTAGCAAAAGTACCTTACTTTTTACCTACCTTTTCTACCTTTTCACACAATACACGCGCGCGAACCACCTCTTCTAATTGCCTTAAAAGTTTTCATATGCTATATAGGGAGTGGGTTATGTGCATATGGAACAGGAAAAGGAAGATTGGATGGCTGCATTCAATCGGAAACACAATTGTCATTTAAATGAAAAAAAAAATAAGAAAAAAATCCAAAAGAAGAATAAAAAACAAAAAAACAATTCCTTTAAATATAAAAACCTTAGGAAACAAGATTGAAGCTTATCCTTTTGTGCAAATTGAATGGTTTGACATTGAAGGAGACGCAGGCTGGAGTAATACTAAATCTTTAAATAAATCTAAACTTCCAACATGTGTATCTAGGGGTTATTTGTTATCTCAAAAAAGTGGTGTTACTAGAATATTTGTAGATTTTATAAAAACAAAAAGTAGTGATGAAACATTTGAAGAGGTGGGTAATACAACTATAATACCAACATCTGTGATTCAATCTATAAAAAAACTTAATTAAGTTTTTTAATTTTATTTAATCCTGCCTTATCTTTAGGTTTAGGCATTGCCTTAACTTCTTTTTTAATTTCTTCTATTGGTTTAGAATCTAGTATAGGTGCATAATCACTTATAATCTGTTTCATTTTAGCTTCTAGTTCTTGCTCACTCATGTCCTCAAGTTTACCAGTTTTAATTATCTTCTGTTCAATATATAATCCAGCTGCTTTTCCTCTGCTAACTTCAGCATTAACAGCAGATGAGAAGCTACCACGTTTGATTGCTAGTTCTCTAAGTTTAGCTAGTTCAGCTATGTGTCTTTCAAATGTTATCTCATATTTCTTTTGATTCTCTTCTCTAAGTTCTCCAATATATTTAACTACCAGTGGTGATAGTTTTGGATTTTGTAGTTCACTTGCTTCAACACTTGCCCTATCTTTGCTGTACCCAGCAGCTACAGCTGCTTCTCTCCCAGTAGTCTTGCCTTCATTGTATACAAGATACTCAGAGAATCTCTTTTGCATTTCAGTTAATCTTTTTGGTACTCCCATATCTTGACTATTAAAGTAATTTAAGGTAAAAGTCAATTATGTCTATTATAATTGATGAGTTAAAGAGAGAGATACAGAAGATAAAAATGGAGTTATCTGAGCAAATTGAAGAGAATGTAAGACTTAAAGGGTTTAAAACAATGGTTCTAGAGAAACCAGACAATTTTGATACAGCAGGTTTAGTAGAAGAAAATAGAAAACTTAAAAAGAGAGCAGAAGAAGCTGAAGGAGAGAACACAATTATAAAAGGAATTGGAAACAATTCTCCAGAGATGAGAGAGTTGCAAGATAAACTTAAAGAATCGAAAGCGATTAATAAACTTCATCAAGAATTAAATGGTAAGCTTCAGGTTGAGATAACAGAGTTAAAAGAAGACAACAAGAATCTTGCTCTTCAAATTGAAGACAAAGTAAATGCTATGCGTAAGTCTGGAATGTAATGTATATAAAAGATTTGCAAAATATATTAAGTGAGTTTACTGAAGGTAAGAAAGGAAACAGTATTAGGGATGCTAAAATTTATGTATCATTAAATCCTAATCAAGTTGCTGAGATTAAAAAAATGGAGGTTCAAACTGATAATATAATTGGTTCCAAAGAACCCTTGCGTGTTGTATTATTTCCTGCTAGAGAGACCCCTAAAATCATTCTTTAGAACAACAGGATTACCTCAAAAATGAAATGGCGCCAGAGCGAAAATTATATCAAGATTTACGTAAAAAAATTCCAGAAATTTCATGGACAAGGCTTGAAAATCTTAGCTTACTTGGCACTCCCGATCTATTGGGGTATAATACTTCTGGTAACTTTTTCACACTAGAGTTAAAGGTAACGAGAGGTAAAACGATCCGCTTCAGTCCACACCAAATTAGCTTCCACGTGAAGCATCCCAAACATTCTTTCATCCTTATCAAGCACCTCGGTCAGAGGTGCTTGAAACTTTTTCAAGGTTCAAGAATCTTGGAGCTTGAAGCTCGAGGCTTTGATGCCCGAAGCTTGCAGCTTATACAGGACCACGGTGCCTGGAGCTTGTTGCTTGAGGCTTTTGAGAACCTGAACTAGGTTCTGGTTTAGCTTGTTGCTTGGAGCTTGTAGCTTGGAGCTTGAGGCCCGGACCAGGCGAACGCGGTTTGACTGTGGGTATCCCCGTATCGTTGCTAATTGCCTGATCCAGTTTATTACGTATCGATCGTAATTCTTTATAATATTTGGGGTGTTTGAATTCAAATGTCATTAGTGTTTAGGGTATACAATGTGTGCCACGTCTCGGTCCCAGCATGACCTGCAGTCCCGGCACTTGTTCCCTTGTTTAGAGGCTGGACACGTGACCTGTTCAGGGTCCGTCGTGACTGAGCTCGTCCACGGCCAGGCGCCTGAGGGTCCGGCGTTAATCTTACTTGAACTCAATCTAATAATCATATTGTCTGGTACAGCTGCGCGGTCCGGAAGGTATTGTCTCTCTTGTGTTGGCATCCAGTGCCCGGTATTAGGGGAATTTTTTGCTACTGTCAATATATCTTTCATATGCTTGTGGCTCTGTACATCTCCTGAGTCGTGCCACCTGAACCAGCGCGTGCGCTTCGTGAGTGTTGTCATAGCCTGGACCCAGAGCGGGTTTGTAAGGGCTGCCAGTCTCCTGGCCATTGCTTTAATCGTCGCGGGCCACGTATACCGGAGCTTCAGGGCATAACACCCAAAGCATGGAGTGCCTTCAATTTGTGCTAATTTTGCGCCAGTCTGGCATGCGCCAGCAGGCAGGTTGATTGCGGGGCCCGGCATCTTGCCAGGCTTACTTAAACCGCCTACTATTTTTTGTGCTTCTTTTACTAACATATTATTTTATACCTTTTAATTGTGGTCTTTTCGTGGTGCTTGTTGCTTGTTGCTTGAAGCTCGAGGCTTCCGGCCTGTGGCTTGGCCATCCATCCGGGTGACAGCTTCCGGGCGGCATCGCTGCCGCCAGGTCCTGCTTTTTAGTTTGCTTTCTTTGCATTTCCACCTTGCATCATGATATCATCAGCTGGAAACTGTCCAGATAATGCTTTACCAATTTGCGAGATCATCTTAACCTCGGCGTGCTTTTCGTGTTTGTCTTTGTATTTGATATATTCCTTGTTCAGGCTCACCGGCTCAAACTTCGTCCAATAACCTACAAGATTATCGTAACCATTTTTTACTTTAACTGTTTTACCAGTTGATACATGCCATCTATTATCTTTGAATAAGTAAATATATTCAATCATAAAATCTCCACGCATTGAGTGCAGATACATCCACTCATCGCGGTAAGTTTTAGCTGGCTCTTCATCTCTCTTCCAATCGCGACCGTAAAAACTACATTCATCAATGGTATCACCTAAATAAGATGCATCTCCATGATTAAATAATAGTTCCGCAAGTTCACGTTTGTTATAATTGTCAACTAGACATTTACCAACGCCATAAGGGTAACCATCACTATGGACATAGATAACTTTTAGTTTCTTAGTCTTTGGGTCTTCTATTGCTATATTACTTCTTGTACTCATATTTATTTTTCCTTTCTATTTTATTTATAACATTTAAATGTGGCAGCATTATGGCGCCTGCTGCTTGGCGCTTGCGGCTTATTTCTTTAAAAAATTTCTCACAGCTGGCCACGTACGCCGGGCTCAAGTCCCGGCGGTCGTGTATAAAGTAATTTAATAAATTACTGTGTTTGGATCTAAGGCTCACGAAGCGTGAGCCTTTAACATAAAATTTGGAAAGCATGTCATTGGGTTGAGCTCCTTCTGGTCCACTCGCAGCCAGCTGCCATCTCGCTCGACCTCCATCACCTCGTTGCTGTAGATGCTGCCAATTTCATCAAACATCCCAACTTCAGATCCCATCACTTTAACCAGTAATGTTTTCTTTACTCCGCGGCCCTGCTTTGGGGACTCCATGACAATACCAGACACAGCCGGGCTCGTGCCCATGTGACTATGCATGATCTTATCACCTTTTTTAAGCTCACTAAATTTAACCATTATTCCTCCTTTTTTTTGGTTCGTGGTTCCATATCTTTTTTAACAAGACGCAAGATTTCTTCTATTGCATCTGCTATTCTTTTTAATTGTATTGTATCCATATTTATTCCTTTCATAGCTTATTTTAATTCATAATTGTGTCTTTTTTAAGGCGCCTGCTGCTTGTTGCTTGTAGCTTATTTTTTATTTTTTTTAGAACCATTCTAAACTGGCGGGATGCACTGAGGCCGGCGTGCTTTATTTTAATAGCCCGGGCAACTGGCCTATTGGCATTACGTGCCAAGCATCCCATAATTTTGTTCTTGGACCGAGCTCGCAGGCGGACCACTCATTCTAGCTTTGTGGCCATGCCGTCCGTGCATCACGACCTGTGATATAAGCCATTTATATCTGGCGCCCGTCCATTATTAGCTATTAAATTTTAATAGCATAATATTCTGTATTACATCTCTTAATAGGTGGCTCACTTGGTATTGTCCACCTTTCCACAACCTTTTGAAATAACCTAATGTTATTCTTGAATTTAAAATCGGGTTCTTTCGCAATTTTTTTATTACTGATAATATTCCATTTACAACAACAGTTCATAATAAAATCACCAAGCGCCCTCAATTCAGAGTTATACATACTATCATATGCTAAATTACCACTATGATAAGTATATTTATCGTTAGGTTTGGCATGTTTTAACCACAGATTAAAAGCATCTATTTTTTTGTTCATATTGTCCTTTCTATAATTAACATCATATTTAATACTTGACTATCCTATTGTCAAGATATAAAACAAAATAATTATGTTTAATAATAATAGAAAGGCAAAAATGCAAAAACAACATAGAATAAGATTGAATACAGAATACAGAAATAAGATTGCAAATCGTATGCGTATTCATCTTGAACAAGAAGATACTCAAGAAAAATCTTTGTATGATAAATTAAAAGCTAATTTTAAAAACATACAAAACAAAACTTGGGAACTCGTAAAAGTATGTGTCGAAAAACAATATCCAAAAGAAGATGTTGATATGGCACAATATCTACAAGACAAGTATCAAAATGTAAATACAATCGCTAAAGATAGTTGTTTTCACTTTGGTTATATGAAAACTAAAGAGAGAATTGACGAAAATGGCGAGGTCATTGATGAAGAAGATAGGTACGAAACAAAGCACTTTGATTTTAAAATCGGTGGCGACATTAATGGTATTGACCGACAAGAAAGAGAAGGGCAAAAACCTAATCTTGATGAGAGTGGATATAACTTTGCTTATGCTTATTTTCGTGATGAACTTAAAGCACAAGATAATTGTAATCCCGACATTAATATTGAAATGTTAGGCAAAGACAGAAATCCACATGAGCAAAAATATCAAGACGCAAACAATAAGTTTCTTGGTCTTAATAGTCGTGATACAAGTTATTCTGCCGAGTGGGATAAGGAATATGAACTCAACCTTATTGGTAGAGAGTATTGTCGTGATAGACAAATAAAAGTTGCAAAAGAACAGTTTGATACTTTTATTGAGTGGCAACAAGCAAAAGGACAATTAATTGTTTGTCATCAAAAATGGATTGAGAGCATTTTAAATCAGATGAAAGAAATTAAAGTCGGTTTAAAAGGTTATCGTTATTTAGATGAGGCGATTGAGTTATGTACTGAACTTGGTTTGTCGGTTAATGACGCAGAAGTTATAAGAGTTAATTCAACAGGATTAACTATTTATAATCCTAAAAATCTTGCTGATAGGATTAAAGGTATGAAGAATAAAAATATCAGTAGAGAGGATAAAATAAAGGCGAGATTATTGTACGAGAATAATCAACCTCAAACTATGGTTAATTAATAGTTTGACAACCCTATCCTATTAATGATAGGATAGGGTAATTTTAGAAAGGACATAAAATGCAAAACAATGAAAAATTCACAATAACTTATACAAAGTTAAATGGTGAAAGTGTAACAAGAAAAGGAAAATGGACAGATAGTTGTAAAGAGTTTATCGCAAAAGCAGGTCATAAATGTTTAACTTATTTTGATTTAGACGCAAACAATTATCGTCAAGCTACTAATAAAATAACTGATTGGAATATTAAATGACTTGGGATATTTACTTTTTAATATTTGGAAGTTTATTAATTATCAATTTAATTTATTTGGTCTATTTAAAAATAGACCAAATAAAAAAAGCCAATACATTAAGTGAAAGGTTAAATAGAAAATGAGCGATTTAAAATATTGTCAAGGTCCTAAGTGTCATACTTATTATACACAAGATAGAGCAAAAGGACCGAAAGGAAATAAAACAAATCAAACTAGAAGAAGAAGTAGTTTTTATTATATGGGTGGCAATGTGTGTTCAACACAATGTCAACAAGATTGGTTTGATAAGTTTGGGGAAATGGCTTTGGACCATTTTGGAAGAATAACTCAGCCTATTATTTTAGGACCTAACAACGCGTGGGTTAAAGACTATGATTATAATTGGCGCGATGATGTAAAGTCTAATCATAGATTTGTTAATAAAGTAACCAAGGAAGAAAGACCATTGACCGAGGAACAATACAATGATAGTAATTATACATTAAACGAAAGGACACAATGACAAGAAATAAAAAACCAACAGCGAAGGATATTTTCGACCAATGGAAGAGACTCCAACAACTGTTCAAGGAACTACCAACATGGCTTCAACCTAGAATATTAAATGCTGTTGCATTCTTAGAAACATCAGTAAAGGACGAGGACAAGATAGCATTTGGTAGAAAAGTAGAGATACTTAGAGATTGTAAGGAGTCTAACTTTACTGCTGAAGAGATGTCACATATCATTCTACTAGCCAACATGGATATGGTACATGATATGATGTGGTCACACCCACAAACAGAAGAGATTAAAGAATTAGTCAAAGGTAGGGCTAAGAGTACACTGCAATAAGTGTCCTTGATACGCGAGCCTATCGATAGGCTCGCGTATCACATAAAATTAAGTAGGACCCGCTTGAAACTTCAAACTTATATATAGACAAACATCGAATACCCTTTAAAGAAAAGGGGTCCCACTGCTTTTTACTATATGGCTTGATTCAGACTGTTAATCATGCTAAAAACATTTTGGTACCATGGACTTGAATAATATAGATATTAGCAAGTTGCCTGCTGATGTAAGGAAGACTTACCGACGATATCAGGTTATGCATGCTGAAAAAAAAATACAAAATAAAGCTAAAGATGACTTTCTGTCTTTTGTTAAGTGCGTATGGCCCGAATTTATTGAGGGGCCCCATCACAGGCACATTTCAAAAAAATTTAATAAATTAGCCACAGGCGAGATCAGTAGGTTAATTATTAATATGCCACCCAGGCATACAAAATCTGAATTTGCTTCCTATCTGCTTCCAGCGTGGATGGTGGGCCGTAATCCAAAATTAAAAATAATTCAAGCAACACACACAGGAGAACTTGCAATTCGTTTTGGTAGAAAAGCAAAACATTTAATTGATTCTCAAGATTATCACAAAATTTTTCAAACTAGATTACAAGAAGATTCCAAAGCCGCGGGCCGTTGGGAGACAGCCCAGGGGGGTGAATATTTCGCCGCTGGTGTTGGTGGAGCAATCACGGGCCGTGGAGCTGATTTATTGATTATTGATGACCCACACTCTGAGCAAGATGCGTTGTCCGCGACTTCAATGGAGAATGCGTACGAATGGTACACTTCAGGTCCACGTCAAAGACTTCAACCGGGAGGAAAAATTGTACTTGTTATGACAAGGTGGTCAACAAAAGACCTAACTGGAATTTTATTAAAAAATCAGGGGGGTATAAAAGCTGATAAATGGGAAGTAGTTGAATTTCCAGCAATTTTAGACGAAGATGGTAAAAAACCAAAGTCCGTTTGGCCTCAATATTGGAAAATAGATGAATTAGAGAAGGTAAAAGCAACATTACCGACTGCAAAATGGAATGCGCAGTGGATGCAGAAGCCTACTTCTGAAGAAGGCGCAATAATTAAGCGAGAATGGTGGAAAAAATGGGAAAAAGACTGGGTTCCCAAATTAGAGCACGTAATTCAGTCATATGACACCGCATATTTGAAAAAAGAGACCGCAGATTTTAGTGCAATTACCACTTGGGGCATTTTTCGTCCCAATCAGGAAGAAAACAAACAAGCTTTGATGCTTTTAGATGCTATAAAAGGACGTTGGGAATTCCCAGAATTGCGTAGAAGAGCACTTGCAGCGTACAAATATTGGGATCCAGAGACAGTTTTAATAGAAGCAAAAGCGGCAGGCTTGCCATTAACGTACGAATTAAGACAGATGGATATTCCAGTTGTTAACTTTACACCGAGCAAAGGAAATGATAAACATGTACGTGTTAACTCGGTCGCACCGCTATTTGAGAGCGGAACGATATGGGCGCCCACTCAAAAATTTGCCGATGAAGTGATCGAGGAATGCGCAGCTTTTCCACATGGAGATCATGACGACCTTGTGGATAGCACAACACAAGCAGTTATGAGATTCAGGCAAGGTGGATTAATTCAACACCCCGAAGATTACGTTGAAGAGAAACTTCCTGATCAAAAAAGGCAGTATTATGGCTAAAGGCAGTTGGGATGAGTTACTTAAACTCATTAATAGATATTTAAGAAAAAACCAAGACAAGGAAGGTGTATTAAAACTTCTAACTCGTAAAGAGATAGGAGATATGCCCGCTATTGGAATTCGTTTTAGAAATCCAATAAATGAAACTCAGTATAGTCTTGCTAATAAAGGTATGACGAGGGATCGTCAGTATTATCTTTTTAAAACTTACGAAAAAGATATTTTTGATGACATCATGAAAATTTTAAACAAGGTTGATGATCAAGGAATTAAATTAGGTAGAGAACAGTTAAAAAATCTAGAGTATAACGTTGGTGTTCTTAAGTTATTAAGAAATAACAACATTAAGTCTGCCGATGTTTTAAGAAAGGATGGAAAAAACCCATCTGAAGTTATTAAGAAGCAAGAAAAAGAAGGTTTTGTTGGTGAAGGTGGAATTATGGGTTCTCTCGAAGCTCAACTTAAAAAACTTAAAGTTTTAGCTGAGGAAATGGACCCTAAAAACATTGCTAAGAAAGAAGCTGATGAAAAAGCATTGAGAGAAATAGAATTTAAGAAAAAATATCATGGAAGAGCTTATACAGGAAGATCGGACCAATATAGAGGTCTATCTTATCAATTAGCCAAGCTCCACGAAGCGGGAATCATTAAACTTGATGATGAAATCTATAAAGGCATAAAAGAAGGCAAATATCACTGGGCTGGAGCTGAATTCCATACTCCTGATGTACCAAGAGTTTGGAGATATCACTTTGGCGATGAAATCTTCGATAAGTTCGATGAAGTTTTAGGAAAATTTGATGATGATACTTTCATTGGACCAAATGCAATGGTTGATTGGATGAAAAAGAATAAGATTAAACCAATCAAGGTAGAAGGACCTAAGAACGCTTTAGATTATCTAGATGAAACTGAATTAATAGCTCATGCCGATGAAGCTCAAAGGGCTGTTGATATTTATAAAGGTGATGATCATTTTTATTCTGATATAAAAGGAATGAGTGATAAACTCAAAGCAGAAAATGCAATGCGAGCTATTGTTGACAATGCAGAAAACAAGAAAAAATATTTAGAGGTGTTGGAAAAAAATTACCCTGAAGCTTATAACAAAATGGATTGGAAAACAGCAGTAGATGAATCTCATCCAGCTTATAAAAAAGATGAAATACCAAATATACAGGAGGCTTTTGAAAAGGAATCATATAAAGTTCTTTCTCCAGGTGATGAAGGTTATGATGAGGTCATGAAAAAATTTACAGATAAATTTGCTAAGGACGAACCAGACAACGTGATTCAAGGACCGTGGAAGAAGAAAACTAGGACTAAAGAAGAGCTTATTGAAAAAATAAGAGGACTAGATGAAAATATTGCTGGTAAAGATATTAAAAAATTTGGTGGTAAAAAATATGATAAAATAGACATATCTAAACTATCAGATAAGGATTTAAACAAGTTAGTTGATGAATTAAACATGAACCAAGGTAAAATGGCTGAAGTGGATTCTACTGGTGGCACTAGAATGGGATATGAAGAATTTATGCAATTAGAGAAAAGAAATGATGAGATTCAAAGAGCATTAGATAGAGCTAAAAAAATGTATGAAGATTTAGGAGAAGGAACTGGAAACTTCCAATATGATTATGCAACGTGGATGCAAAAGTTCGGCGCAAAACAAAAACCAGGAAGTTATTCTATATCCGATCAAGTATTATTTATTAAATCCTTAAAACCAATAGATGCAATGAAGGAAGCTAATAAAGTTTTAAAAGGAACCGGAAGATACAAAGGTTTATCCAAAGCAGACCAAGATAAAATTATAAAAGACACTGAGGACCATATTTTCGAAAGAGACAAACCGATGCACTCAGATGACATTGATCCGGATGATTTTGATGATTCAAGCTATGCAGAAGGCGGACGTGTTGGTTTAAGTGAAGGCACACAACCTTACACAAAAGAAATGTTTAAGAAAGACACTGATTTATATATTCAGGCTGTTTTTGGGGTTTCTAAAGATAGTAGACCTCTTTTCAGGAAAAAAGGTAATGAGATTGTTAAAAAAGCAATAAAGGAAGGTGTTGTTTCTGAAGAAGAAGCAATCGAATGGGTTCAAGGAAGAGTAAAACTTTATAAAACTTTAATAGATGAATCTAAAAGACAGGAAAGAACTTTGGGTCAAGAAATTAGAGGTGTTCCTGGTTTTTCTTTACCTACTTCTTATGGTGTGGAACCGGATATCAATAAATATTATGAAGATAAAAAATCCCAAGGTGGTCGTGTAGGATTTGATGGCGGTGGAAGTCCAACTCAAAGATTAAGACAGATGATAGTTGATGACATGATGTATAAGACTGGAGTATCAGAAGATAAACTTCAGTTAATTGTTAAAGAAATTACTATAGATATGAGTCCAGATCAAATTCAAGCATCGGTAATAGCAAACTTTAAAAAACATTTTGGAAGTTATGCAAAAGGCGGACGTGTTGGCTATTCTCAAGGATCAGGGAAAAATCCAGACTGGGGCCATGGTTCTGTTCTAGATCCTGAGTGGGATGAAGGTTTTGATATGGAAGATACTTTAAGACTGTTGAAACAAGATCAATCTGGTAATCAAGCTTTTTCAGCTTCAGGAAATCTTGATGATTTACTACAAAGACTTAGAATGGTGGTTGAAGGTTTGGGTATATACTCAGATTACAATCAAAACCAAAGAAAACAAATGCAAAGAAGTTTAACAAGTCAAATAAACGTGTTATTACAAAATTAATGAGAGTAATATTTAACCCATCTACCGGAAACATTGAACCAGCAGATAATGTAACTTCACCACTTAAACCTCTTGGTGAAAAGTTTAAATTTGCTGAATTGACTAATATGAACACCCCTGATCTAGAACAATCTCCAGATTCTTTTTTAAGACCTGGTGAAACTCTAGAAGACTGGGATGTATCTTTTAGAAGAGCGAATGCTTATGGTGGATTGCAGAGAGAAGGTTTTTTAAAAGCTGGTTTTGTTGGCAGAAAAAGTAGTCCGAATTATAAAAAATGGTTAATAAAAGATTTTTATTCAAAAAGTGGGGAGGGTAAATTTGCAAATCCAGATGGTACTAAAAACAGAAATGCATATTTTAATTCTAAGGACGAAGCTTTAGAAGCAATTCGAACGAGAAAAATAGAAACAGGTCTAGGTCTCACTGATGAAGAGATGACTAAAAAATATAAAAAGGAATTAAAAAAAAGAGGATATAACACATGGGGAGAAGCCCCAGATAACATTAGAGCAAGTATTTCAAGTAATGTAACATCTGAAGGAAAATCTAGATATCAGAAGATAGGGCGGTCGCCTCTAAATAAAAAAACTAAAAGACTGCTGGATTTACATAACCCTGTTAATCCTTCAACAGGTCTTCCTTATACTTATGATGAATTTGCTAAGTTATCACCTGGTGTGAGAGACAGAATCATGAATGAAATGCAGGGGAAACCAAGAAGATCAGGTCAGGGATGGGCTAAAAGAGAAGGATGGCTTCCTGAGAAAGAAGCCAATCGATTATTAGTTTATTTAAAAGAAGCTGCGAAACAACAAAAGGAATTAAAAATTCCTTTAAAGGATAGAACTTTTATAGAGGTGTATGAAATGGACGGGACAAAAAGAAAGTTTGTAGGGGTTAGAGATGTTAAAAATAATACTTTATGGACTCACGTAGGTTATGATCTTTCAAAACCAGGGGCAAAAAAAGGAACTAGTATTGCTGCTCAAAAAAATGGAAAATTTGTACATCCTGATATGGAAAGATTTCTTACATTTTTTGATGAAGCACAAAAATTTAAATATGACAGGCCTACTAAATTATTAGGAAATTATTTTTCTCAGTATTCAAAAGTTCCAACGTATAATGAAATATATAATTTCTTTACTATGCATGCAGGTACTAAACCTCATACTCTTAGGAAACTTAATGCTTTAACAGTTCATCATCAAAATTTGATGAGAAACAAACCAACTAAAAATTTTCAGCTTCTAATAAACAAATTTAACTCTAAAGCGGATAACATTTTAAGGGATTCTTTAAAAAAACCAGGTGAAAAAGGACATATTACAAAAGCTGAAGCTATAAGAAAATTAAAAGAGATAGGAGCAAGAGTAGAAGGAATGGGTATAAGCGCAAGTGAAATAACTCCTAAGAAAGGATTGGCTCTTGCAAAAAAAGAAGCGGTTAAAAAATTTAGAGAAGGTATTAAAAAGAACCCACAAATTGTAGAGCAGATGGCTTTAAGATTAGGTCTTGATAAAAAGCAAAAAATAAAATTAAACAGTAGAGTAAACTCAGGAATCCCAATTGACGATATGATAAGAATGATAGCTTCTGATTTTAAAATTCCATTAAGAGCAGTTGGAAGTGTAGTAGGGAAAGTTTTAAAGGTTGGAGGAATTGCTGCTACTCCTTTAGATTTAATTCCTTTTGCTGAAGCAGAAGAAATGGGATTAGAGCCTGGTGGTGCAACATCATGGAAAATGTTAGGAGAAACTTATGCAAACTTACCACGAATAATTGAAGATTTAACTCATGTAGCAAGTGATGAAGGAACTTGGAAAACTTTTGGTTCTAAAGAAGACGAAGACAGAGTTTGGAAAGGAAAAGCTGAATTTGGGAAACGATCTGCATTACGAGAAATAAAAAATACATCACTAGATGTTCTTTTACAAAGACTCGATAATATATCTCAAGGTAAACCTGATCTATGGGATAAAGCTATGAGCTCACTCATTGGGGATCCAACTGGAGCGAGTTTAACTATTGCTACAAAAGGAAGAACTGGAAAATCACCTGAAAAAATAAAAAGATTAAAAAATCAACTTATTGAAACAAAAAGAATGGTTGATTCTTGGGATGATAACGATCCTAGATTATATACAGTTACTGAAAAGTTTAAGGAAACTCCAATTAAACCAGTTGAAAATGTTTTTGGAACACAGGTTCCAATGGAAAGTATTACCGAAGGTTTTTCAAGAGATCAATTTCTGGCTAAAGGTGGTCGTGTTGGATTTGAAGAAGGTACTATTCCCGACGATAAATCAGATGAAGATATTTTAAACTGGATTAAAAACCAAATGTTTGAATTAGAACAAGGTTGGAATACAGGGAAAAGTCTTCCAGGAAAAATTATGGATGTAGCAAGAGTAGATAACTGGCCATATTATGCAGCAAGAATGTTAAAAGCTGGAATGAACGTTGCAGAAGTATCTGCTAAACTACCGTTTGTTGGAATTGATTTAATAGGTAAACTTGCAACACAACCTGCGTTTAGAATGGTGGATGCACCTCCTAATACCGACATAGACCCAGTTGCTGAAATAGCATTAAATGAAAAGGTTAATGAGGGATATGCAGATAGTTGGTTAACAGATCAACCACAAAAAAAATTAGAAGGAACTGGATTATTTACAGAAGCGTTTAAAGATTTAATGCCAGGCGCATTTTCAGAAAAAACTGGATTAAATTCTTTAATTGAAGGAATGGAAGAAAAAATGAAAGCACAAGGTCAATCTAACTGGGGAGAGATAGCCGGTAAGAATATTGAACTAGGATTAGATGTTACATTACCATTTGGTTATGTTGCAGCCGCTAATAAATATAAATCACTTAAAAAAGTTCTTACACCTCTTGTTAAAAATAAAGATGTAAATAAAGTTATTGAAAAAGCTCTTACGGATAAAGGTATGTCTAGAAGAGAGTTTAATACCTTATTAGCGAGTGGAGGAATTATTGCGGCCCTTAAAGCTTTAGGAATAGATAGTTTATTTAAAGGCACGAGACTAGCTAAAGATTTAAAAACTGCTCCAATAAAGATGTTAAAAAATACATCAACTAAAATGCCAGTATGGTTTCCTAAATTTATAGAGAATATTCAAAAGAAAATGACATATGAAGGAAACGGTATGTGGGGGTTTAAAGGGACAGATGATTTCTTACCAGGATACCATATAGAAAAAATACATGATGATTATTATATCACTGGTAAAAATGACTATGGTCAAGAATTTCAAATTACATATGAGACTCCTAGATGGGAAGGTGATCCAGATGGTATATCACATTATTATAAAGGAGATTTTAAAGTAGATGATATAGAACCAGTTCATATGGACCCAGATGGAAATGTAGATTTTGATGGTATTGTTAGAGATGATATTGATGAGGTTTTAGGTGGAACAACTGCAATGGAAAATGTGGCTACTAAGACAACGAGAAAAAGTTTAACTAAAGGTGAAGAAAAAGTACTTGACGCTGAAATGAGAGCTCAAAGCGAATATGATATAGCAAAAGATGAGGGGCTTTTAGATGACATCGAATAGAATGATAAAACCAAAGAGATTAACTAAGACAATTCCGCCTTTAAGAGGCCCTGTTCCTCAAGGATTGCCTTATGGAAAGAAACCTGTTATAAAAATAACCAGTGGATTAAAAAATGGCAGATACTCCGGAAGATAGAAAATTCTCGCCTATGGAAAAGGCATTACCAGGTATACCAGGTGTAGACCTAGACAAAGACGATGTTGCGTCTGATATAGACGTACAGATCGAAGGACAAGAACCATCACCAGAAGGTGGACCAGAAATTACCGAAATGGCAGATGGTGGGGTTGAAGTTAATTTTGACCCTAGTCAAGTTCAGCCAGAAAACCCCGATGACCATTTTGCCAATTTAGCAGATTTACTTCCTGAAAATATTTTAGGACCATTAGCTTCTGATCTTTATGAAAAACAAATGGATTATAAAATGTCCAGAAAAGATTGGGAAACCACTTATATTCAAGGACTAGATTTATTAGGATTTAAATATGAGAATAGAACACAACCATTTCAAGGAGCTTCGGGAGCCACGCACCCTGTACTAGCAGAAGCAGTTACACAATTTCAAGCACAAGCATATAAAGAATTATTACCAGCACAAGGACCTGTAAGAACTCAAATTCTAGGGATGCCTACACCACAGAAAGATCAACAATCTAAAAGAGTTAAAAATTATATGAACTATATGTTGATGAATCAGATGGAAGGATATGATGAAGATTTTGATAGAATGTTATTCTATTTACCATTAGCTGGTTCTACATTTAAAAAAGTTTTCTTTGATTCTGTTAAACAACAAGCAGTTTCTCAATTTGTACAAGCAGATGATTTATTAGTTCCGTATAGTGCAACTAATATTGAAGATTCAGAATGTGTTATTCACGTTTTAAAAATGTCTGGTAATGAAATTAAAAAACAACAAGTTTCAGGATTTTATAGAGAGGTAGAATTAGGAACACCACAAATGTTTGAAGACCCATTAAAACAAAAAGAAAAAGAATTAGATGGGCAAAAGAAAACTAAGCCTGAAGATATTTACACTCTTTTAGAGTGTCATATAAATTTGGACCTGGAGGGTTTTGAGGACGTTAATCCACAAACTCAAGAACCTACAGGTATCAAACTACCCTATATCGTAACCATCGATGCAGGTAGCCGTACAGTTCTTTCTGTAAGAAGGAACTATGCGCCCAACGATCCGACTAAAAAGAAAACCAAATATTTTGTCCATTTCAAATTTCTGCCTGGACTTGGTTTCTATGGATTCGGATTAATACACATGATTGGCGGGTTGAGTCGTACCGCAACGGTCGCTCTCCGCCAATTATTAGATGCTGGTACATTATCTAATTTACCAGCCGGATTTAAAATGAGAGGTATCAGAATTAGAGATGATGCATCTCCTTTACAACCAGGGGAATGGAGAGACGTTGATGCTCCTGGTGGAAGTTTAAAAGATTCATTTATGAACCTGCCTTATAAAGAACCTTCTCCGGTTCTTATGCAATTACTAGGAACAGTAGTAGCGGCAGGACAAAGATTTGCAGCCATTGCCGATAATCAAGTTGGTGATGGTAATCAAAATGCTGCAGTTGGAACAACTGTAGCTTTGTTGGAAAGAGGCTCTAGAGTTATGAGCGCAATACATAAAAGATTATTTGCAGCTCTTAAAGAAGAGTTTCATTTACTTTCAAAAATATTTGCTACGTCTCTACCACCAGAATATCCTTACGATGTTGTTGGTGCACAGAGAACTATCAAAGCAGCCGATTTTGATGATAGGATAGATATCCTTCCTGTCGCGGACCCAGATATATTTTCACAAACACAGCGTATAAGTATAGCCCAAACTGAATTACAGTTAGCTATGTCAAACCCAAAAATGCACAACTTATATGAATGTTTTAGACAAATGTATGTGGCTTTAGGAGTTAAGAATATTGATGCAATATTACCACCTCCTGCTCCACCTATGCCAAAAGATCCTGCGTTAGAGCACATTGATGCTTTAGCCCAGAAACCTTTTCAGGCATATTCAGGCCAAGATCATAGAGCGCATGTTACTGCGCACTTACATTTTATGGCTTTAAACATGGTAAGGAATAATCCTATTATCATGGCTGCAGTAGAAAAAAATATTTTAGAACACATTTCTTTAATGTCACAAGAACAAGTACAAATGGAATTCCCACAAGAAATGCAAATGTTGCAGCAGTTACAACAAATGTCTCAACAAAATCAACAAATGCAACAACAACTTGCACCACAAATTCAAGACCTTACTCAGAAGATTGAAAGTAGAAAAGCTATATTGATTGCTGAAATAACTGAAGACTTCATGAAGGAAGAAAAGAAAATTACTTCTCAATTTGATCATGATCCATTACTTAAGTTAAAATCAAGAGAAGTTGACTTAAAAGCTATGGATACGGTAAGAAAACAAGAAGAATTAGATCAAAGAAAAGCAGTAGAACAAGCTAAATTATTATCTAGAGAAGGTATTGAAGATGATAAGCTTGAACAAAACGAAGAATTAGCTATACTAAGAGCTGACACATCTTTGGAAAAACAAGAAATGGCAGATGAAAATAAACGGGTCATTGCTAGAATGAAGGCTAACGATGTTAGAACTTTAAAAGGCCCAAGATCTTAAGGAGGAAAAATGGCACATCAAAAAGAACCATTCTACAAGGGAGTTAATCAGAAACAATTCGTCAATAAAGATGGATATCTTAAAGGCGGTGTTGAGATTAAAATTCCTGAAGAAATACCAACTGTAAATAAAGTTGGTGGTCAACGTAGAATGCTTGCTGATAAAAAGTCAAAAGTTAAGTGGTACTAACCCATGTGGTTCAGTGCAATTAAACTTGCTTTAAACGCAGGTACGCATATTTATAAAAAGCGCCAAGAGACAAAAATGGCTATGGCGGACGCTCAACACATGGCGGCTACGAAAATGGCCCGTGGGGAGACGGCATACCAGGGCAAACTTTTAGAAGCCCGTCAAAACGACTACAAGGACGAGGTCGTTTTATTGATTCTCACACTGCCCATTTTGGTGCTGGCATATGGGGTCTGGTCGGACGATCCGCTGGCTATGGAGAAGATTAAGGTTTTTTTCGAACATTTTCAGGCACTGCCGAGTTGGTTCACAAATTTGTGGATTCTTGTATGTGCGTCAATTTTTGGTATAAAGGGTACACAAATATTTCGTAACGGAGGAAAAAAATGAGACAGAACGGCGTAAGAAGTGACGTTAGATTTCCATATGCAAGTAGAACTAAAAAATCTACTGGTGGGAAATCTCAAGGTTACAACGACAGACTGGATGAATCATTAGGCGCAAGAGATGGTAAAAAATCTCAAAGCTTTAAGGCTCGAAGAGATGAGTCTAAAGGTATGGAAAAAGCTTCTGGTAACAGAGCTTATTCTGCTGTGTCTACTATGGATAAATCCTAATGGGCTATCAGGATAAAAAAGCATTTCCTGGTGGTGTAAAAAAGTATTTTTCTGCAAACAAGGATTTATATCCAAGTGGTGGAGTTCCTATTTCAGATAAAATGGAAACACACGCTAAACATCATTCAGATAAGCATATGAATGTTATGAAAAAAGAAATTAAAAAAGGTGATACTTTTACAAAAGCACATAAAACAGCTATGAATAAAGTAGGTTCATAATGGAAGAATTATTAAAATTAAAAAGAGCAATTAAAAATAATTTAGCTGCAATCTCATTGGCACTTACTTCGGGTGCAGGGGTTGACAATTTTGAATCTTACAAGTATATGTTAGGACAAATAAACGCTAACGAAGCTATTTTACAGGAAATATCCAACCTGCTTGAAAAAAAGGAGCAATATGAAAAACACACAGGAAACGTCATCGACATCAACGATCGACACACAAAAAATTAAATCAGCATTAACAGATAAATACAAAGAAGAATCAGACAAGTTGCCTAAACCAACTGGTTGGAGAATTTTAGTTCTTCCTTTTAAAGGGAAGAAAAAAACTAAAGGAGGAATTCTATATTCTGATGAACAAATAGAAAGACAACAACTTGCTACAGTATGTGGTACTGTACTTGAGATGGGTCTAGATTGTTATAGGGATAAAGAAAGATATCCCGATGGTCCGTGGTGCAAAAAGGGAGACTGGGTAATATTTGCTCGGTATGCAGGATCTCGGTTTAAAATAGAAGGTGGAGAAGTAAGACTGTTAAACGATGATGAAATCATTGCAACAATTAAGAACCCAGAGGATATAATCCATGAGTTCTAATTTAATCATAGGAGAAAACTATGCCTGATCAAGAACAACAATCAGACAAAAAAGACGAAAAGTTAGTTCCACTTGATACAACAGGTCCAGGAGCCGAAGTTGATTTACCAGAAGAGACGGTAAAAAAAGAAGAAGCCCCATCACCTGAAGTTAAAACGGAACCGGAACAAGAACCAGCAATAGTTACTGAAGTACCCGCAGAACCAGAAAAAACGGAAGAAGAACCAAAAAAAGAAGATACTCAACTAGAAGATTATAGTGAATCTGTTAATAAGAGAATCTCTAAACTTACTAGAAAAATGAGAGAAGCTGAGCGTAGAGAAAAAGCTGCGCTTGATTATGCACAGGGTGCTAAACGACAAGTCGAAATTATGTCTGATCAGTTTAGAACTACTGAAGAAAAGTATGATAAAGCTTTCTCTGATAAAGTCTCTCAACAATTAAAATCAGCACAAGAAGAGTTAGGTATAGCTATAGAATCCGGTGATGCTGCTAAACAAGTTTTAGCAAATAAGAAAATCGCTGCTTTATCTATAGAAGAAGCTAGACTAGCTGCTGCTGAAAAATATAGAGAAGACATTAAACCTAAGACTCCTGAGGAGCAGGACCATCTTAGATATAGGGAAACACCTTCAACCCTTCCAAGAGAACAAGCGGCTCGGGGCACACCTGATCCTAAAGCGGAAGATTGGGCAGAACAAAATGACTGGTTTGGTAAAGATAGAGCCATGACTTTCACTGCTTTTGAAATCCATAAAGATCTCGTGGAAAAAGAAGGTTACGATCCAAAATCTAATGAATATTATAAGGAAATTGATAACCGTATAAGAGTTGACTTTCCTCATAAATTTGATAAGAGTGATTATAATTCGACTAGAACCGTACAGACGGTTGCTTCAGCGTCTTCATCAGCTGCTAGAAGTATAAAACCTGGTCGCAAAACTGTGAAACTCACGTCATCACAGGTAGCAATAGCTAAAAAGCTTAACGTGCCACTCGAAGATTATGCGAAACAATTAACCATGAAGGAGGTATAAGCATATGGAAAAACAAACTAAAACTCCTCGTGCTCAGCAAACTAGGTCTACATCTGACAGACCAAAAGTTTGGGTGAATTCATCTCACTTAGATGCACCTAAATGTCCAAACGGCTATCGACAGCGTTGGATTCGTTTTGAAACGATGGGCCAAGATGATACTAAAAACATCACGGCCAAGTTAAGACAGGGTTGGGAACTCGTAAGAGCTGATGCCTATCCTGATGATAACTTCCCCGCAATCGAAACCGGTAGATATAAAGGTAACATCGGAGTAGGTGGTCTAGTGTTGGCTAGAATACCAGAAGAACTCGCGAAACAACGTGACGCTCATTTTAATAAGCTCACGAGGGACAAACAGGAAGCTGTTGACAACGAGCCTCTTAAGGATCAACATCCAAGTATGCCAATGAGCACTCAAAGGCGTACTACGTATAGTTTCGGTGGTGGCAAAAAAGAATAATTCTTTTCAAAACTTTCCGAATTAACATTAACCCGTTTACATGTAAAAATGTGAACAACTAGGAATAGGTAAACAACTATGGCAAATAGACAAACTGTGGGCTATGGCTTAAAACCTGTAAATACGCTTGGAAATACTCCAGCTACTTCAGGTCAGTCAAAGTACACAATTGAAACCGGCGATGGTACAGCTATTTATAATGGTGAACCAGTTCTGTGTATCGTTAACACGACAGCAGGTACTGGTGGTTTTCTTAAAACTGCAGCAGCAGGTACTACTGGTGATCTTCTTGGGGTTTTTAATGGTTGCTTCTTTAATGCGGCAACTACTTTAAAACCAACTTGGAGTAATTATTACCCTGCTTCAACAGCACCAGCGAATAGTGAAAACATCACGGCTTTCGTTAACGACAACCCATTCCAGGAATATCAGATCGCGCTCAGCACAGCTATCAGTCCAACGACTGCAGCTGGAATAGCGGTTCTTACAGGTTTAGTGATACCTACATCTGCTTCCGGTACTACTACTGGTGGAAGAGCAAATATCAATGCTGATTATGGAAACATAGCAGCAACAGCTAAAAACTGGAGAATCTTACGTTCAGCAGAAGATCCTGATAACAACGACTTCGCAGCAGCATTCGCGAATATTATAGTTATGCAAAACTGTAAATATTCTCAACTTGTTGCGGGAGTATAGGAGCATAGAACATGGCAATATCACGAGCACAGCTAGTTAAAGAACTAGAACCAGGTTTGAATGCACTTTTTGGCCTGGAATACAAACGTTATGAAAACGAAGCAAGTCAGATATTCGACAACGAATCATCTGATAGAGCTTTTGAAGAAGAAGTAATGTTATCTGGTTTCGGTACAGCAGATGTTAAACCTGAAGGTAGCGGCGTTCAATACGACGATGCACAGGAAACATACACTGCTAGGTACACTCACGAAACAGTAGCATTAGCATTCGCGTTGACAGAAGAAGCTATCGAAGACAATCTCTACGATAGAATCTCTTCTAGATACACAAAAGCTTTAGCACGTTCAATGGCGACATCAAAACAAGTGAAAGCAGCAAACGTACTTAATAATGCATTCGCAGCTTCCGGCTATGACGGAGGTGACGGCGAATCATTATGTGGTAGTGCGCACCCTACACTTAACGGTAACCAAACAAACATACCAACTACTGCGGCAGACTTATCTGAAACATCTTTGGAACAAGCGTTGATTGACATCGCTTCTTACACTGATGAAAGAGGTCTTAAAATTGCAGCTCAAGGAATGAAAATGATCATCCCTAAAGAGATTCAATTTACTGCTGAGAGAATAATGAAATCTCAAGGTAGAACTGGTACTGCGGATAACGATATCAATGCAATTAAAAACATGGGTATGGTTCCTCAGGGTTTTGTAGTTAACCATTATTTGGTTGATACAGACGCTTGGTTTATTAAAACTGATGTACCAAATGGAATGAAGCACTTCGTTAGAGCACCATTAAAAACAGCTATGGAAGGCGACTTCGATACTGGAAATGTTAGATACAAAGCAAGAGAAAGATACAGCTTCGGCTGGTCTGACTGGCGTGGAGTATATGGCAATACAGGTGCTTAATAACTAATTAAGTCTTTAAAACTAATATTAAGGGGCGGTCTTGACCGCCCCTTTTTTTTATGTTAAGGTAAAAAATCAAAAGGTAATCTATGAAAACATTTCGTGTACAGTTAAGAGCTTACGGTTATTATGCCGATTTTAAGATCAAATCTAAGGACACCTCCGAAGATCTTGAAAAAGCTATAGTTGACAAACTAGGACAAAATGTTGTAAAGTGGGAAAGTGCTGGAGAATTTTATGGCGGCACGAATTATATTACCTATGAGGAGGTCCAAGATTATGGTAGCAGACCTATACAAACAAAAAACGTCCTTGGAGTTGAACTGGCAACAGGAGTATAATGAACATGGAAAATATACTCTCAATATGGTTCAAATTGATAAAAAGGTGCAAGAAGTTATCGCTTCAATTAAGGCTGAAGAGTCTAAAATTGATGATAGATACAATAAGATAACTGAAGCCGCACCATCAGTATCAATAGCAACTTAAGGCTTTTTACAAAATCACACAAAATACCCTAGGATACCTTGCACTCTTTGAAAAAAAAGAGTATATCTGAACTATTATACAATTATTAATTTGATGTAGACGAGTATAATAGACGGCCTAAAGACTACATCATATAAATTAGGAGAATAACATGGGTACAACTACATTTTCCGGACCAGTAAAAGCCGGAACAGTAAGAGAAGGAGCATCAGCTAATGTTGGTACATTAGTATGTGCTCAATCAGCAGCGATTACTGAACTTGCTGCTAATACAGCTAGTTCTATTATTATTCCAGCAAACAGCCAAATCATTAATTTTTATGTTTTGATACAAACTGCTTGGGATGGTGGAACTAATACACTGGACATTGGTAGTTCAAGTGACGCTGATCTATTTTGTGATGGTCTACCAGCTACGGTTGTTGGAAATCACAGAGTAACTGCAGCCTATACTGGAACAGAAGCAAATTGGAAAGACATTGGTACATCTGATGTGACTGTCTATTATGACTCTGTTGCCGGCGGTAACGGTGCTGGTGTTTTGACGGTTCAATACCTTCAAAATAGAAACTTAAGCTAATAAAATAATCTAAGCTCCTCCGGGAGCTTAGATCATTAGGAGAAAAATATGAGTTATAGCGGAATGGCGACGCCAGTAAAACAATTTTATACTGCATCTAGTTCAAGATTAGCAACAGCAACGGGAGGTTCAACCTACCCGGATAAAATTGTGATGCTAAAAGGTGTTACAGTAAACCCCGGTGCAGCAAACTGTCAGGTAAAAATTTATGACGGCTCTACAACAGGTGGCACTTTAGTATATCAATTTACAGGTGGAAGCGCTGCTGGCGACATGTATCAAGAATATATTGCAGCAACAGGAATTAAATGTAATGATGGAATGTATATTGAATTGGTAGCGGCTGGCGGTGCAATTGGAGCAACAACTTCTGTACAAGTAATTTGGCAGTAGGAGGTCAAACATGGCGACGTCTGATTCAGTCGAATTTGATTTATCGATTGAAGAAATAATTGAAGATGCATTCGAACGGTGCGGCGGTCAAGGAAGATCGGGATATGATATTAAGAGCGCTAGACGTTCTTTAAATATTTTATTGTCTGAATGGGGCAATAGAGGATTGCACTTTTGGGAAGTAGCTAACACAAGCATTAAATTAAACGAAGATCAAAATATTTATAGAATATATAAAGACGCAACTGCTAGAGATGGTAGTATTACTTATCCTGCTAAAATAGGAGATAGTGCGGATTTTTTATATAATGCTACAGATGTTTTAGAAGTAGTATATAGAAGTGCTTTAACTGAACCTACTGATGTATCAATGAGTAAAATTGATAGATCTACTTATCAAGCATTAGCCAATAAAACATCTACAGGATCCCCTTCTCAATATTTTGTTCAAAGACTTAGAAATTATACAGATATTACAATTTATTTGACTCCAAGTTCAAGCACAAATAAATATTTAAATTTTTATTATATTAAAAGAATTCAAGATTCTGGAGTATATAAAAATAATCCAGATGCTCCTTATAGATTTTTACCAGCTATGACTTCTGGTTTAGCTTTTTATTTAAGTCAAAAAGTTTCACCAGATAGAACACAGGCATTAAAATTATATTATGAAGATGAACTTCAAAGAGCTTTAGTTGAAGATGGATCGGCTTCTAGTTCATATATAACCCCCCAAGCTTATTATCCATCAGTTAGTTAATTATGCCAAAATTTGCTTCAGGAAAACATGCTATAGCCATTTCAGATAGAAGTGGTTTGAGATTTCCTTATCGTGAAATGGTTAAAGAATGGAATGGTATGTGGGTTCATTTTACAGAATATGAATCTAAACAACCGCAATTAGAATTAGCAGTTACTGGTGCTGATGGAATTGGATTAGAGCATCCAAGACCAGAATCTAGAACAACTCCTAAAGTTCCAGTAATGCTTCCAGAAGATCCATTTGAAACTTATTTAGCAGGTAATGGATTAATTTTTGTTCATTCACCTACTCATAGAAGAAATGATGCTACTACTGTCAGATTTAGAGGAACTCCTAATGTTTCTTCAATAACAAATAAATTTTTAAGTTGTGGAGATGTTGATGGAATTGCTGGTTCTACTATTTGTGATTCAGCTGGATATGTAATTGATGTAGGAAAAAGAATGCCCTTAATACAAACTACATTAGTTGATGCATTAGATATTAGTCAAACTACTGGAATTAAATTAACTAATTCTACAAATTTTTCGGCTGTTACAACAGCTGATTTTTTACGTCAGGCAATTTTGGTTGACAGTGAACTTATAAGATATACAACTATAGCATCCGATGATTCATTAGGACAAGTGAGTCCAGAAGCAACTGCTATTAATCCAAATGTAGTTACTAGAGGAGCTTATGGTACAACTAAAGCAACTCATTTAGCAGGAGCAACTGTTACATTAATAGAAGACCCAGATAATTATTTTCAGTTTACTCAAGGAACTAATGCTACAGTCGGAGGAATTAAAGGAGGAGGGTTTCCAATATCAGCGGGACCTGTTACTATTACACCATGACATATGCAGAATTAGTTCAAAAAATTAGAGATTATTGCGAAGTAGATTCAACTGTATTTTCATCAACTATTGTTGATGGTTTTATTGAAAATGCTGAATTTAGAATCATGACAGATGTTGATCTAGATGTTTTCAGAAGAAATGATTATTCTACTTTAACGGTAGGAAATGAGTTTTTAACTCTTCCCTCTGGTATACTATTGATTAGATGGCTAGAAACATATAGTAGTAGTACTGGAGCTAGAGAAACTTTAATGCAAAAAGATGCTTCTTTTATTGATGAATATACAGCAAATAGGACCACTACAGGTAATCCTAAATTTTATGCTTATTGGAATGAAACAAAATTATTATTGGGTCCAACCCCTAGTGTAGCCTTGAATGTTGAGTGCGCTTATGTTAAAAGACCTAATACAACCGATGGAACTAAATTAGATTCATCTAACACTACTACGTATATAAGCTTAAATGCTCCAAATACGCTCTTGTTTGCTTGCCTGGTCGAAGCATCCACTTTTCTAAAAGACAAAGACCTGCTACAAACTTATGAAGGTCGTTATCAACAATCCTTAACTGGATTAGGTATCGAACAACAAGGTCGAAGAAGACGAGACGAATATGTGGACGGAGAAATTAGACAAAAACTAAGATCTGTTCCACCTAGTCCATAATAAAACAAGGAGATAAAAAATGGCAAATACGGTATGTACCAGTTTTAAAGAAGAACTCTTGTCAGGTGAGCATGATATAGCTACCGGCGGAGATACTTATAAACTAGCTTTATATACAAGTTCATCATCAATCAACGCAGCAGCAACAGCTATTTATACAACTTCGGACGAAGTTCCGAATAGTGGTACTTATGCAGCTGGGGGAGGCACACTCGCTAACCAATCAGTAGCAGTTTCAGGAACCACTGCGGTTGTTGACTTTGATGACTTGTCTTTCACTAGTGCTTCAATTAATGCAAGATATGCATTAATCTATAGAGATGGCACGCCTACAAAAGCTTGTTGTGTATTAGATTTTACAACTGATCAGATATCCACTAGCGGAACTTTTACAATTCAGTTCCCTGCAGCGGGTGCAAGTACAGCTATTATAAGAATAGCGTAGGAGAATAAATGGCGTTTAAAACAGATGATCGGGTTAAAGAAACCACGACAACTACAGGTGCTGGTTCATTAACATTAGCTGGCGCAGCTACAGGTTTCATAACTTTTAATGCAGGTATTGGAAATAGTAACTCTACTTATTATACTATCGTTGGGGAAGACAATCCTAGCGAATGGGAAATAGGAATTGGAACTTATACTCATTCAGGTACTTCACTATCAAGAGATACCGTAATTGGTAGTAGTAATGGTGGGTCTAAAACAGTTTTCTCAGCCGGGACATCAATAGTATTTGTTTCATTACCTTCAGAAAAAGCTTTGATGAAGGATGATTCTGGAAAAGTAGTATTTGGAGATAACTCCAGTAATGTAGCTTTTGATGGAGATGTTTCCGTGGGTGCATTATTTAAACTCCCAACTAATACAGCTAATAAAATATTAGTTGCAGACGGAACTTCATTTGAAGAAGTAGATATGTCAGGAGATGCGACTATCGCTACAGGTGGAGCATTAACATTAGGAACTACTGCAGTGTCGGCAGGTTCATATACTAATGCAGATATAACAGTCGACGCAAAAGGAAGATTAACATCAGCAGCGAGTGGATCAGCAGGGGCAAGCCAAGGTTTTGCCGTTGCAATGGCCGTTGCATTATAAATAGGTAAATCATGGCTCAAAACTTTAGAAACTATCTAGAACGAAATATCGGAACTACTCCGGTCGATCTTTTAAGTGGCGCTGTAGGCGCTAGTACTTATGATTGTTTAGTTAGTGTTAGACTAGCTAATGTTTTAACAACAACAATAACAGTAGATGTTTATATTACAGACACTAGTAATTTTTATTTAATTAAAAATGCGCCAATTGTAAGCGGCGGCTCATTAGAATTAATGGACGGTGGTAGTAAAGTTGTTTTACAAGATGGACAGCAATTATTTGGTGTATCAGATACTGCTTCATCTCTAGATACGGTAATAAGTGCAGTAGATCAAATTAGTACATAGGATAATTCATGGCATATTTAGGAAACGCTCCAAAAAATAATTTGTTAACCATGAACTCTTCGCAGTACAGTGGTAATAATATACTTACAAATTTTACACTTACACAAGCCGTAGCAAACGAAAACGAAATTGAAGTCTATGTTGGAAACGTCCGTCAGGATCCTCATTCAGCATATTCAGTAACAGGTGGAACAACTCTAGCTTTTACAGCAGCCCCTCCAACAGGTAGTAGTAATATTTATGTAGTTTACATTGGTAAAGCTACGGGAACTACAACGCCTGGAGAAAACTCAATTGAATTCGGAATGATAAAATCAATCAACGGTGGCTATGAAAACTTAGCAACTGTCTCCACTGCAATTACGGTTGCAGCAACAGATAATATGATGCTTTGTGGACCAGTAAGTTTCACAGCAACTGTAACAGTGAACGGAACTTTAACGATAGTATAATGGCAACTTTATTTGTAGATAAACTAGACCCACAATCAGGAACAACGCTAGAGATAGGAACTTCTGGAGATACTATTAATGTTCCTTCAGGTGCAACTTTAGATATTAATTCCGGAGCAACAATTACAAATAATGGGACTGCCAACAGTTTTGGTGGAACTACAGCTCCTTATTTAGCTGTAAAAAATTCTGGAGATATAGCTTTGGCAGATAATGTTTGGACAGTTTTATCTATGACTTCTGAAACCGTGGATAGCGGAAGTGCTTATGATACAACTACATATAAGTTTACTCCACAAACTTCTGGTTATTATTATGTAAGTGTTAATGTAACTTTTGGTAATACTATCGCTTACAATATAAACAAAACAAATACTGCTATTTATAAAAATGGAAGTTCTGCTGACTTTGCGCAACAAGACATGGTAGGGGCGGCGCAATGGAATGAACAATTAAACATATCAGGTATAGTCCAATGCAATGGATCAACTGATTATATTCAAGGATATGCAAAAATAGATGTGGGTAGTGGTTCACCTTATGCTTTATTAGCATATATGAATATATTTAAAATGACGGAATAATTATGGGAACACTTAAAACAACAAACATAGAA
>VTLG01004176.1_pt1 | contig 32987 bp, 31 predicted proteins | sample 4694571 | NCBI WGS metagenome assembly VTLG01 (sample SAMN12604809, study PRJNA352737) | marine metagenome | biome: ENVO:00000447; feature: ENVO:00000209|ENVO:00000569|ENVO:01000036; material: ENVO:00002151; isolation source: viral sequences binned using virsorter ...
GCACCAAAACCAACACCAGCGGCAAGTCCTCGTCCAAGAAACTTTCCAGCGGCCAGCGCAAGAGGGCCGAGCGCAGGCATCTTGCGAATTGCAACACGCCTGCTCATGCGTGCGGCTATGTGGCGGTATGTCTTTAAATTATTTGACCATGAGATAACCATGGCGAGGGTGCTGATAAGCAAGGCTACTCTCACTGATTTTGGTGTGCCTCGTCAAGAAACTACCATTCGTCAACCCTCACCAACAACCGAAGACATTGAGCGGATTGTTCGTGAAAGCGACCTTGCTCTCACACCACAGCAATTTGTTGCCAAAGTGCCTCTCATTGAACGAGATGAGCCGGGGATGTCCGAAAAATATGGAGGCATAGGTCAATCTTTTGGAAGGCAGATGGGACTGGAAGGCTCAATAGCACACGGTGTAGCCGCTCGTGATTATCCGCAAATCTTGGATGCAGAAGACCCGACAGCGGTGCCATTCATTCGTGATTACTACAGTCGTCAAACAACTTTACCGGAATACGATTTTGGATACCATACGAAAGGGCCGTATTACGATGAGCAGGGCAACATTCTCCCCGGACAAGTACCCCCTGTTGACGCGGTAAAAATCATGGGTGCAGACGATATTACCAGCCTCGGCACAAGAGAAGGATATGGATTGAAACCCGTGCCGATGAGCGCAGTGAACATAGATTGGGAAAGAACAAACATGCCTTTGCGGGAAAGAGTACCTTCCGAAAATGTTGGATTTGTTGGAAACCTTTCGGAAAGTGATATTGAGGGAAACATCGCTGGAAACATTGGTTTTGATAGGGATAAAGGTGTTGTTGGTATTCGTGGTTTTGGTCGTCCACAAGACAAGGCATTTGCTCGCTCATCCTCTCGTGAGGGCATAGAGGGAGCATTCACAGCCCCAATCCCACCTGAAAGACTCGTAGGAGTAATGCCTTCTACGAGAATGACACGAGATGAACTGAAATACGGAAAGCAATTGAGGCATCTCTACCCACCGAAGCCTCACTTTGACCAAGCACTGCAAATGATGGTAAATGAAGGTGAAATATCACCCATGGATGCTATCTTTGCATCAATACGACAAAGAACGGCTGAAAATCAACGCGCTTATGCTTACGGAGATGCACCTGATGTTGAAAGAAGAGACACCGACCAATACTTCCCATCTCGTAGTTCCCGATTGGTGGGTGGACCAAGCGGAAAATACGAGCAATTCATTGATGAAAAATTAGGAGTAAGGGACAAAATGACTCCTGCGCTTGATGCAAAGAGAAAAACAAGAATGGCAATGGCAACAGCCTTACCAGCGGCTTGGGAACAGGGAGTGTTCGGTCTTGAAAATCCAATTCTCACGGAGGCTGAAAAGCAAGCCTACATTGATGACATAAACAGAAAACAAGGCTCACAATTATTTGGTGAAAAAGATGTGAGTTTAGATGAGTTTAAACCCGAAGAGTTGCCAGCACTTTATCCAAGGCAAGCGGGGGTGCGTTTCATATGAAGCCTGTCATGGTGAAAAAATCACCTTTGCGTCAAGAATACTTGGAATACCTTGACGACATGATGTACAACCCTCATCCTGCTTTTCACTCCATACGAGTGCAACCCACGGATTACAAAACCCCCGCTGAGGCAAGAGCGTTGACCACTCCACAAAATGTCAATTTCAAAGAAGAGTTAGCGAGCATGGGAAGGGACACAAAATTACCCTTGTCAATCACCGAAATGGGGCATACTCAACCACTTATGGGTCGGCATGTGTACCCGTTTCAAGCCTATTCAATGGCTCCTAATTTATTTGGTGGTGGTGCAGAAGCCGATTTGCCCCGTTCTTACAAAATAGGCAGGCAAAACAGACCTCGCAATCTTCAAATGTATGCTTTTGAAGGTAAAGACACCTCACCACAACGCATTGCGAACAACTTGCAAGCAGAAGGCATCATTTACGGAGATGTGGACGAAAGCAACATCATGCCAGTGTTCAACAAACCTGTGCGTTATTCGGATTTGAGAGTTGCCGCTCGCTCTCTTTTACCAACCACAGGTTCCAGTCCCGACATGCTTAATCCAAAACAACAATCAATTGCTCGTCAAATGATGAGAGTCGGTCTTCCGCCTGTTTTGACAAGTGAGCAAATGATGATACCTGACATTACGGATTCCTATGCTCTTGATGCAATTCGTGATGATGCACGCCAATGGAGTCAAAACCAACAGCGTCTTAACATCCCTACCGAAGACCTGTTGTACGCAGGTGAACCCATGGAAATTGCCTTCCAATTACTGAAAGAGCGTGTAAGCCCTGAAGCCAAGCGGCATAAATTAGAATACGATAAGAAGTACGAATCCACACCGGAACGGGTGAAGTATCGGGAGGAGTTGAACCGTGAACGCCGTCGCCGTGGTATCTACGGTAGCCACGACCATAAGGACATCAGCCATACCGAGGGCGGCAAATTGACTCTTGAGGGCGAGCATGAAAACAGGGCACGGCACTTCAAAGATAAGGGAACCCTTCGGGAGTTGTGAGTATTCACTTACCTCACTTTCTTCAAACTTCACTTCACCAAAAATGAGGTAAACAAAATACTCACTTTACTCAGTACCCCTACTCTCAATATAATAGTAGTTTAAGAAACAGTGAATAAATGAAGTAAACTTGGGGGGTCAAAAAAAGTGAATGAAGTTTTGACTAAAGTGAGGAAAGCGAAACGCTTATATTGACCACAAAATTGACCAAAGGTGAGGACAATGCAACAAGGTAGCAACACATCCGAGGCTGAAATCCGACTTATGGGCCTAATTCTTGCTCAATCCGCACTTGTGGGATTGGCGATTGGTCTGTTTGACGCAGATATGTGGTTGAACACCAACGACCCGTTGGTGAACGGCTTCACTTACGCAATGGCGGCGTTTTTCGTACAGGGAATTGCGTATTACTTCTTCAAAATGTTCTTTGAACAAAATATGCAAGAGCGTGTGCGAATCCAAAACATGGAGCGAGAACGCCAAGGGCGGTATCGGAACATGCAGTATCAGTTTGATAATCGCAGGTCGGAGATGGAACTTCGTATGCAAGAGGCTCAGTTGGAGGCTGAGTTGCGGTGGATGGAGGAAAACCCCGGTAAAATGCCCCCTTCGTGGGGCGTGCCGGGTGGTTCCCCCTCTCTTGTTTCACAACAGGAGAATAAACTCATAAGCAACCCACCCAAGCATTCTGCTGAAATTAAAACACCAGTCAACCTTGGCATCAAGCAAGAAGACGACTCAAAAAAGAAAAATGATTGAGTGGTGATGGTTTGGGTCGCATTTTCAAAACGCCTACAGATGATTCTACTGAGGCTACGCTTCGTGCGATGCATACCCAAAATACACTGGACAATTATTACGAAAAAGGCGTTGGTTGGCTACGAACCATTCTTTTTGTTGGATTAGCGGTGCTTATCACCAGTTATTGGGAACTTCAAACGGGTGAATCGGCATGGGAGAACACAGTGGAATGGATGTGGGGCAAAGCACAAGATTTCGCAGACTGGTTGTGGGGGCTTGTAAATGGTTGAGCCAGCAGGCACGGCAGTTGTTGGTGCGATGGTGTGGGGTAAAGCCATCTTTAACGCATGGAGGCCACGCAAGGTCGGTATTTACGGAGCAGGATTGACAGGTAAAACCACGCTTGACCGCTACATGACCACACCCGGTGAGATGGAGGACATACCCGAAGAGGAAAGAACGACGCATTTCAAAATGCTCGGACGACACATGCTTCCAAAACCAACACGCAAGCGTGTTTCTTGGAAAGGCGAAAAGCGTGTAGTGTTTTCTTCCGATGTCGGTGGACAAGAGCGGTTTTGGAACTTATGGATTGATGACATGGTGGCTCGGCAAGTGGAATGTGTTGTGTATCTGTTTGACGACCGGGCCATCAAGGGAGGCGACGAAGCCCTACAGCAGATTGCTGGCTTCAAGTACCTCGTTGATGCCGTTATCAACCGTCAATACCGTTATCGCAATTTCAAAAGCCGATGGAAAGGTAAGAAATATGCTCCAAAACTTATCATGCTTGTAGCAAACAAGGCTGACCGTTTCTTTGACGAAACGGCTGTTATGTTGTGGCAACAAGACCGAATTGGTGAACATAAAATCTTTGACGCATTCCGTGATGACCTTATTCGCTTGCAGAAAGCAGGTGTGCCCACTCGTCGCTCATTTATGGCGACACGAATTGGGTGGAATGTGGACGCAACCATGGTAAATCTCTTGACATCGTAGGTGGGAAAAATGACAAAAACAACAGTAGCATCGGTGGGACAAACAAGCAAAAGTGTACGGACGGTAATTCCGATGTGGATTGCGGAACTGATGGGTCTTGAAAAAGGCGCAAAAATCACATGGGAGTTAATCCGTACTGAAAACGGCTATGCCGCTCAATTCAAAGGTGATGAACAATGATGAACTTTACACGACAACAACCACAACAAACACTCGGTGATGCAAACAACGCACACCTGTATGCTCTTGCACAGCAGGGCAATACGGGACTTTCACATGCCGCTCTTATGGAGCAGGCTACTGCACAACAACAAATGCAGGCCGTGGCAGGACAGAAGAATCTTCAAGTCCCAAAAGTCAATTTTTACCCTTCACGCCACCCCGACCCGCACAAGGCTCGTCGTAAAGACATCAAGCAAGCGTACAAATTGCTGATGCCATCAAAACGACACATTCTCAATCCTGTCCGATGGTTGTTTGGTCGCAAACACCGATACGACAAGCAAACACATGTGTGTGTAGTTGACGGTTGTGATTGTGCTACGCTCATTCAACATGATAACTTGTACGCCAAGATTTGTGATGAAGACACCGGGCGGAGTCTGTGGGAAATGTACTGGCAAAATCCTGTGACCGGCGAGGCTGAGGCGTTCATCGCTAAGGACAAAGTCACCAGTGGTCGTAAAATGCGAGGCACCTACTGTCCCGAACATCTTCACCTCTACCATTTGTTGTGCAAGTGGGAGGCCGAAGAGGAAAAGGTGCGTGAAAACAACCCACGCCGCCTTCGTGACCATGTAAAGCGTGGTGTAAGCGTGGTCACTGTTCCTGTGGCCAGCATCGCAAAGAAAGACCCAACACCTCCCATGCTTGAGAAGTACGAGCCATTCTTTGAACAGTTGATGCACGACTCAAAGAAAACAAAGGGCATCAACATCATTCACTATCAAAACCCGATGAGCAAGCAAAACGATGTGACCATGGTGGTGTTTGACTTGCGTATTTTTGAGCATGAATTGGCCACGATGAACCAACCAACACTTGCTTTCCAAAACATGATGAGTAATCAAAACTCTCTTGAACAAGAAAGTCTTGGAGGAAGTGAGTGACATGCTTGGACTGGGCAATAACAATCAAGCACCGATGAACAACGGTGCCCTTAATTTGGGCGTTTCGGGCAATCAACAACCGTGGCCTGCACAGCAAAACCCGTTTGGTCAAGCCGCCGCTAATCCGTTTGTGCAGGGCATGACAGGTGGAGCATCGGCACAGTGGGCACAGCAACCCGTTGCTCCACCAAGCGATATTGAAATGCAAATCATGTTGCTCCGAGGCATTGTTCCCATGGACAGGTTCATTGCCAGCCAACAAATGGCCACGCTGGTGCAGATGCTCAACAATCTCGTGAGTTTCAGCGTGCTTGAAGTTATGAAGAATGCGGTGTTTACCGAAGACGGTGATGGCAACCTCAAAATGGACATCACCAAACTACCTCAGCATCTCCAAACCATGAGTGCTGAAAACATCAAGGCTGAGTTCAACACCCTGCAAAGTGGCGCACAGCAAAACATCACACTCGCTGAGCAAGGGCAATCACAGATTGCCGCATATTCTCAACAGAACATGATGAGCGGTGCGCTTTCAGCGGCACTGGCTGATGAAGGTATGATGGAGAAGATGGGAAGTGGCGTGGGTAGCGTTGCTCGTGGGCTTATGGGGTTGAGATGATGGATAGAAACATGATGCTGACTCAATCGTTTGCGGCTACATCACTCAATGTGATGAATCCGCATCGCAGTGTAATTGTGGACATGATAATGGTGCAGATTCTTTCTGCCATCATCACGCTTTCACTGATGCTTTTAATCAAGGGAGGCGAAATCGGTTCAACCAACGCCTCGTATTTGCTGGTTGGTCTATTCGCTACGGTCATTTTCTTGACCGCAGTGTACTCACGAATTACAAGATGACGGCCACTTTCCAATCGGACATTCCGAGGAAAGAAGAGCGACTTTTGTGTTTATGAAACAGCCACATTGCGTGCATCTTTTTCCTTGTTTGAAAGGACAAATGCCGCATATGCGGGCACGCTCTTCACGAAGCAACGGAGGTGCCTCACGGCCCATGGCTTTGTCCTTTACAGCGTTGGTGAGACTACGAATTGTGTCGTAGTTGAGAGGCACTTTTGCAATCCTCGGCATCCTCCGCATGATTTTGTTTCATTCGCAATTGTTTTTAATCCCTGCTTCCTAACACCGCCATGGCGGGGGAGCGTGTCACGAAAAGGTCGTGTGCATTCTGTACCCATGAAGACCGTGATTCATTGGAAGAACAACTGCTTCAAGGTTTCATTTCCGCTCGTCAATTGGACAAGGACATGGGGTGGAGAGCCAACACCGCAGACCGTCATTTTCGCAACCACATGGGCGACTACCACATGGCCGCAAACACCGATTGTGCGCTATGTGTCTCCCCCATGCGAAGTGAGTATGAGCGTGCTTACTTTGAAGACGGAAGCGTAAGCGCACACATCGCACAAGAGTTGGGTATTTCCGAGGACAATGTTTACCACCACATGCGACATCACTTCCAACCACTCGTGCAGAAATCTGCCGCTATTGAAGTGGCTCTTACGGCTGGAAATGAAATTGCCCTGCTTCGCTCAAACGCTGAGAAATTAAATCACAAACTCAGTGAACTCATGGATGAAGGCACGGTTCATGAAGATGGATTCGTGCGTGATGCTGTGGCTTTGCACAAGGAAGTGCGTGAGACTGTCAAAGACCTTCTGCGTTTCCAAGACCAATGGGGTGCCAAAAGCGACGGCCAGCAGGTCAATCAAACATTCAACATTCTGCAAGTGGAGTTGGGTAAAGAAAGCCCCGACACATGGATGCGAATCAAACGGCAATTGCAAGAGAACATGGGGGTTGAATAATGCCAATGATGGGTCGTGGCTCTGATACCCGTATGTACTCGCCTCGTAGCGAGTCGGATAAAATGTATTCCTCGGCCAACGAGGATGACACAAAATACGGGCGTTCTGACCCGGAGTACAACGAAAAAAAGCGTGAGGAAAAGAAGCGCAAAGAGGAAGAAAAGAAAGCCAAGCGTGCAAAAATAAAGCACATTAAAATCCGGGCTACACAAGGATTGAGTGGAGAAGAGTCTCCTTCACCACTTGATGATGGCAACAAGCGTGATGATGAGCGTGAAATAGGACTTCAAGGTGGTCCTGCTGGAAGTCGGGGTACACTTCTTGACCTCGCTACTGGGGCAAAAAGTGGAACAGGTTCAGCCATGAGTCCCGGCCTTCCAATCGCCATGAGCGAGCCGATGGAGGACGCTTGGAGTGATTTGCTTAAGCGTGAAACACCGCGCTCTATTGCAGGACGACGACGGCGCGAAGCACGCCAACAGTTTCGTCCATCCACAGGTCAATTCAAAGCACCACCGGGTGGTATGAGTGGCGGGGTTGGTGCCACGATGCGCCGCTTCAAAGCACAGATGCGTGGTATCAAGAGTGGCAAAAGGACGGGATTGATGAAGCCACATTTGTCGGTTGAGATGAGCCACCGTGGTATTCAAACCAAGCAACCACTGTCCAAAGACCCACAAAAATACACTCAATATCGTGGACAATCCGAGGCTCGCAAAATCTTGGGCAATGTACGCACACCTTTCTCACCACACGCACGATACGGTGCCCGCTCCAACTACGCTGGCCCCACAGGTGCAGGTCGTCTTGGTGGATTGATGCCGGGACAGCGTGGACAGATGGCTCGCCCTGCTCTTCGTCGTTTGCGTGTACGCAGACCTCGTATGCCACGAATGACCACACCACGACCACCTATGCAACCATTGATGCCGCAAATGCAATCCAGCGTTCCCGCTATGCCCTCGGCACCCATCATGATGAGTGAAGAGCGATACCGTAGTGAATTGTTGAAGGCTCGTCGTGATTTGAATCGTCTTGAATTGCTCAATCTCATGCGACGACTCATTCAAGCAAAGGAAAGGGAGGCGCGCCTCAAGAAATCTGAGGGCATCAAGCCCAACAGCGGCCACCTTCCTGCTCACCCCGCTGGTGTAGAACCAAGCGATGATGAAGACCCGGACGGACCAACCGAGAACCTTGAGACTGATGCCAAAACATTCGGGCTTGACCCGGTAGGCATCATCAACAGCCGAAGGGGGCACATGTGATGATTCGTGTAGGCCGTCCTCTCAAGAAGGCATGGAGTCTTGTAGGGCACGGGCCAGCAGGGGCGCAGATTTTCCGCAACCCACCACCACAGGCTTTCCGCCCCGAAGGAGAGGATGACCTTCCCGCACACGCACACGATGGTGTGGGCAACCTACTTCCCGGCCAGTGGACAATTGGTGAACACGGCCAAAAATCATACAGGACCGAAATTGGAGATTTTCATCATCCCATTGATGCAGTGGCGCACCGACTTGGTGATTTTCTGCGTGTTCGTGGATTCAATGTACCACCTTCCGAAGTCATTAATGCCGCCATCAATGAGTTCAATGACACACATACTCACGGTGATGCTCACGAACTGGGAAGATTTGACTCTCCTGAATGGCGAAAAATACGAGCCGCTGATATTCCTCCGGGCGACTCTTCACGACTACTAAGCAATCGCCCTACGCGCACCAAGGGTGGCACAAAAATCACAATGCTTACCAACAAGAATCATCAACAAACCCCTGTAGGTAAGTTTGTTGAAGGTGGCTACATTCCATTTCATCGTAATTTAAAGCATCAATTGGAAGACATGGGTATTCCAGCACAAGAAATACGACAGGGACTTAAGTTCCTTGATTACCCTTGGATGCAACCTCATTTTCTTGCGCCTCAAGGATTTCTCGTATCCAATCAAAAACAACATGGGGCAGATGTGGACGAAGCGATGATGAGTCGCGGTCCCGAAGGATATTTTGGAGACACAGAGGGTGTACACACTTGGGAGGTCTTGCACCATCTTCCCGATGCTTTTTTCTATCCAAATGTGATGGAGAACCTACAAAAGAAAGGAAAACAACCCACAGGTTTGTACAAAGCCGCTCACGCTATGATTGACCAAGCCATGCAACAAGGAATGGAACACATTCCCAATGTCAATGTCACCGTCAATACCGGCACGCTTGGTAGCCCGCAGATGATAAACCGACCACTTCATGAAATCCTTCAAACGCCCGATTTGCGTGAAGCACTTGTCAAAGACATGGCTCATGTGCCCGCTATGATGTTCCTGTTTGGACGCAGTGGGCAAGGCGATTTCAAGCGACTGTACGACCACATGATGGAAAAGTACGGTGCATCCGAGGACATGCTCTCAGCAAGTGAGCAAGCCAAGTACCTTTCAGCAGGCACAAAGGGTGGCAAGGGTATGCATGAATCCGCTAAGCGTATGTTCGCTCTTGCTCGTGCATCGGGTGAAGGTAGTGAAGAGGGTCGTAGCCGATTTGGTGAACATGGCATCTCGGCTGATGAACTGCAAGCCATGGGAATGCATCACAGTGATGCACTCATGAACCAAGTTGACCGTTTTCGCACCGTTCTTGAGGCATTGGCTGACCATCAAGCCAGCGCACGAGGCCACGAAGTCAAGCGTGGTATTGGCGACATTCCCACCACAGTCCGTCCGGGGATGTCCATTGGGGGTTATCCCGAAATGGATACCGAGACAGGAGAATACTCCATGCCCCCTCTTGATGAACACATGGATGCGTACTTTCACCAAATCCACGATTTTGCACCAACGGAGGCGTTTGACCCCTCCCTTTCACCGTCGCCCGAACCGCAGGTTATTTCTTCACCTGTTCAACCCGTATCTCCTGTTGCGGGTCCTTCTCCGGCTCCGGCTCCAACTCCGGTTCGGGCGACACCATCTTCTTACCCGTACACACCACGACAGCAATTTCAGCAATTGCGTCCACAAGTTGCACAACTTAACCCGATGCAATTCCGACAACTGCTTGAACAATCGGGTCGTCGCAGACCCGTGCCGATGGGCGATGCACCGCTTTCACCATACGAAGCAAGAATGCAAAGCACACTTGGCGACCCTCAACAACAATTCCTGAGTGATTATTTTAAATCAAACGATTCAGTGATGGATGAAGTCATGCGTATTGTCAAGGGGGGACGCCGTTGAAAGATAAAGTTTTGATTCGTAAACAAGTTGGAAGTGGTGTTCAGCAGTTCCAAACTGTTGGTGGCGAAGCCCCTTCGTTCATGGATTTGTATCGTCGTGTTCGTGACCCAAACGCTGGTCGCATGTCACGAATCGGTGCAGGTCTTGGTATGGCTGGTAAAGTAGGTGCGGGTCTTGGTACCATTTTTCAAACCGCTCATCAACTTCAGGGCGGTAACGCACTGGCTCCATTTGGTGTGGGTTACACCTACGAAGGACTTGACCCTACAGTTGGTATGCGAAATCCAATGTCACGAGAGCAACAAGTTGCTGATAAAGTGAGACAAATGCAAATCAACCAACAAGCAAAAGAGCAGTTTGAGGCGATGCAACAACCACAACAAGAAACCGCATCAAGCACTTCAACGACTGATTACCCTAATCAAAGCCCTACGATGCAAGAGTTGAGCCGACTTGACCCTATGGGCGATGGAGAAGATGTAGTCGGAACGGCGGCGGAAGCATTGCAGGCTATGCCCTTTAGTGGGGGTCAACCACTGAACACAGATGCCGCTCGGACTCTCGGAGGTTTTGGATTGGAAATGCAACCAACGGGGCCAGTGCAACCACAACAAACCCTTCAACCAAACCCTCCAACTGTTCAAACTCAGTTGCCGGAAGGACAACCACTTCAACCCGAACAAGTTGTCCCTCAAGGTCAACCTTATGCTGGTACACCCACGAGCATGATTGACCCTGCTACTGGCAGGCCGTACAATCAACGAGCGTATTTTGAGTTTCTACAACGACAGCAGAACAAATCATTTGCCACATATGTGCTTGACGAGTTTGGTGACATGCTTCACAAGGCCGACCCACATGTGGCTGGTCTGCTTGCATTCCGAGTTTACATGGACAAAATGATGAGGTGATACCGTGAGCGATATGGAGGAGTTTATTCACGACATGGACAGGAAGATGTCTGCAAAGTCGTTTGAATACTTCTTCAAGGAGATTTTAGGCTTTGACTACTCTCACCACCATAAGTCATGGGATAAGGGGCTGGCTGGCAACCGCTACTACTGCGTGAAAGCATCTCGTGACCACGGCAAGTCCGTGTTTTTCATGTCCTACGCCCTGTGGATTGCCGCCTTCCAGCCCGGTAAGCACATCATGATTTTCTCGCACTCGTTGGAACAGACGCTTGAACACATGCGTTTCATCCGTCAAAACATTGAGAACACGCCCTCCATTCGCTACCTCATCCCCGAAGGCCGACCGTGGCGCAAGACCTACTTTGAGTTCAGCAACGGTAGCCGTATCATGGCCAAGTCGGTCGGTGGTGGTACTCGTGGTTTCCACCCGGATGTTGTGTTGTGTGACGACATTCTGTGGGGTACGACGGGTACCGAACTACAGCGTGCCGCAGACTGGTTCTACGGTGTCCTGCTCCCTGTTCTTCACCACACGGGTCGCCTCATGATGGTAGGTACGCCGTTTTCGTACAACGACCTGTACTCTCAGTTGGAGCAGACCGAGACATTCCAAGTAGAGACATACCCCGCCATCAACAAAGAAGGCGAAGCCTTGTGGCCGGAGCGATGGGATTTGGACTCGCTTGACGAGCGGCGACTTACCATGCCTGCCATTCAGTTTTCCCGTGAGTACCTGTGTGAGCCTATTCACGATGTTGCCAGTATGTTTCCAAACGATATTTTGGAAAAGGCACGCAACAAAGACCTCGTGTTGCTTGACCGGGCTGAAATGGAGTATGATGAAGAGGGTGAAGCGGTTGGTGTGTTTGGTCAACACTTCATTGGGTGGGACACCGCTATCGCATCGGACAAGAACGCTGACTTCACTGCTATGACTGTCATGCGTATGGTTCCCGGTGAGGATGTGAAGCAAATTGTCGGCATCGTCCACGAGCGCGGTATGTCGGGGCTGGCGCAGAAGAATCAAATCATGATGCTCAACAATCGTTTCCAGCCCGACCTCATTGAGTTGGAAGGCAACAACTTCCAGCGTATGTTCCAAGCCGAACTACTTGAGATGCGCCAAGACATCCCAATCAAGACTTTCATGACGACACGCACACGCAAGGAGAGCCTGTTTATGTCTCTCTTGATGGCCTTTGAACAAGGACGCATTCAAACTCCATACGGCGACAAGCGAAGCCGTGAGTTTACCCACAAGTTGGAAACTGAACTCAACCGTTTCGGTATGCAAAAGAACGGTCGCTTGGAAAGCGTGGGTACCCACGACGACTTGGCCATGTCGCTTGCGCTGGCAAACTGGGCGACCAAGGAGTTCAAAGGCTCGGTTGTCCTGCTTGACGATGTGCTACCGGGCTTTGATGAGTGGATTCGTGGTAAACCACACCGCTCACAGAACAACAATCCTGCCGATGGGTGGATGATTCCATGATATATTCGTTTGATAATTGGGGGTTTTGAAAATGACAGAAGAATGTGGACATTGTGTAGGAATGGATGCGGCATGGGACATGTTGCAAAAAAAATTGTGCCCGGAAGGCAAAGCGGCGGCAAAGCGGAAGTTCAAGGTGTACCCGTCTGCTTACGCTAACGGTTGGGCCGTTCAGTATTGCCGAGGTAAGTTCCGAAAGAAAAAGGGGAAGAAGAAATGATGGACTTTGATTATGTCATGGCTTTTCTCAAAGCAAAGCGTGATGCTCCCAACTACCGTGAGGCTACGGACGAGGAGATGAAGGCAAAGAAAAACTGTGGTACATGCAAAGCATGGGACAGTTCTGCCACAAATGACCCAAACACAGGATACTGCAAATGGTACGATTTCAACTGTATGGCTGACCACATTTGTGATGCGTGGGTGAGGAAAGAATGAGTGATATTCTCGTCCGTAAAAACTTGAATCGCTGGTTCAAGGAGAAGTGGGTGGATGTGTCGCGTAAAGACAAGGACGGCAAGCACCCACCTTGCGGTAGGTCAAAAGCAAAGAAAGGCCGCAAGGGCTATCCCAAGTGTCGTCCGTCAGTCAGGGTGTCCAGCAAGACGCCGAAGACCAGTGGTGAAATGACCAGTGGACAAAAGCGAGCGGCGACCAAACGCAAGCGAGCAAAACGACAAGGCGTTGGCGGAAAACCAACAGTGGTGAAAGCAATGAAAGAAAACAAAAAGGACATGAAGGGCAAAAAAGGTATGGTCATGGTGATTGCAGTCACAGCCAAACCGAAAAAAGTCGCTGTCAAAAAGAAGAAAGATTAAATGAATGGTCAATCCAGTGGTCATTATGTGGGGGAGTCTGTTCATCGGTGACGAGTACGATGTACCGTTGCAGGTCGCAGACGATTTTTCCAACACCGTGTTGAAAAGTATCGCTCAACATCCCCATTTTCAGCCACAAAATGTACCTCTCAAGACTTTATATACTGTCATCAAACAAGAAGACGCAGTATCACGGTTTTCAAAAAACGGTGATGGGTGGTTTGAAAGCAAATACGGCACAGACGCCAACACAATTATCCGCATGTGTCGTAAAATGCGCCGACACGACAAAGCGTTTCGGGAAGAATATGACGGAATCATCAAAGACATACGCCGTGTAAAGGCCATGGAAGTTGATTTAACAATTAAGTCTCTTTCGTGGGCTGACGGTATGGAGAGTGTCATACGCAACATCGGACTTGATGACCGCTCACTCAAGGCATTGCGAAAGTTTGGCGAATCTCGTGGTATCAGTTTGCAAAAAGCATGTCATCAGTACCTCAAAGCAGTTACCGTGCTTCAACATCTCAACGACAAGTTGGATTGGGACACTGACGACCAACAAAACTGGGTTGACGCAAACGACATGAAAAAAGAAGCCCAAAAAATGTGGAAAAACACGCTCCACCAAATTGACGGGCTGAAAAAAACAGATGTTGCCGCTCTTAATTTTGCATCCAATCTTCTACAAAACGAAGGTGCCCTTGGAAGCAGGGAAATCGTGCGAAGAGGATATGGGACTCTCAATAAATCCATGACAGCAGGTAAGATGAGTTCTTTGCTCAAAATGTACGGTGAAGAGGTTGATGTTTACAAAGGAAGTGAGCGAAATACCTTCGTTAAGCAAGGCACGGACGGTTTCATCATCAAAGACATGTGGGCGTACACTGCTGGCTTCGTTGATGCTGACGGAAGCATTTTCATTTCCGAGCGTGGCGACCCTCGTGTGACGATTGTTGCCAGTGGCGACAATGGCTTGGCTCATTGTGAGGAGTTGCAAAAAATGATTGGATGTGGTCGCCTTGTGTCCGATGGTAAGTTGGCAAAGAACACCATCAAGCCCGTGCATCGGCTTATTTTCTCTTCAAAGAACGATATTCGTGATATTCTCAAGGGTGTTCTTCCTCATCTCAAACTTAAATCGTTGCAAGCAAAGGCTGTTTTAAACTATCTTGAAGAAAAGGACACCATGCGGAAGACTGAGTTATATCAATTGGTGACCTACAACAATTGGAAAGAGCATAAAAACAAAGCCGCATCTCTTCTTGACAAGTGGGGCTTAAACGCTGATACGATAGGTGGATATGCCGAGGGATTGTGATGGCTGAAGAACAAGGTAGAATCTCACGATTTCTCTCGGCGTTAGGGACACCATTTCGTCGTAAGGAATCACCCACACCAACCATGCCACTTTGGACAAGTGGTATTCAGGAACCTGTGATGGCTCAGGGTATCACCATTCCTGCCTTGTATGCCGTGAGCAACGAATCATTGATTCTTCGTACAGTGCTTGCAAAATTGCGTCAAGAAATGTTTCGTCGTGGTTATTACTGGGAAAAACGATTTGCACGAAAGTGCATGGTGTGTGAGGAAGAATATCAAACGGAAGTGGAGGTTTGCAAGGAGTGTGGTGGTGGTGTTCGCAGTCCTGACATTGATGAGTTGACCTACCCCAAATGGCTTCTCAAGCAAGAAAACAGCATGGAGCAATCATTCATCAATGTGCTTAACGAAATAGAGGCTGACCTCAATGTGGTGGACGATGCTTTCTTGATTTTGGTCAAAGAGTATTTTATTGACCCAAAGAGCAAGGAAGTGGCATTTTACCGTGTCAAAGAAATTATGCGTGGTGACCCTATTTTCATGCGTATTGTTGCTGATAAGCGTGGTGTGCGTGGTGGCCGTTACAAAACATGTCTCATCCATCGTGACCAAATCAAAACACACGCTGAGGACGATAGTTGTGAAGTGTGCGGTGCTGACCTCCATGATGTCCATTATGTGAACATGGCTGGTAGCGGAAAGACCCAATACTTCGTTGAGGGCGAAGTCCTCCATGTGAGCAAGTACAAACCTTCCAAACTTTACGGTCGTTCACCCGTTAATACCATGTGGCGACAAGCCATGACGCTCACGGCCATGGATAACTACATCTACACTGCTTATCAAAAGCGAAGAATGCCAAAGGGCATTGTGTCGGTCACCACCGATAACTTGGAGTCCATGAAGTCGTTTTGGAAGGCTGTGGATGAGAAAATGGAGCGTGACCCCCACTATGTTCCAAAGGTCGGCATTGAATCATCTACAGGTCGTGGAGGTGTCAACTGGATTAAGTTCATGGACACGCTTGAAGAAATGCAATATATTGCTGTTCGTGATGAAATACGCAATCGCATAGCCGCTTTCTACGGCGTTTCTTCTGTGTTCATGGTGGACAGCGGTAAAACTGGTGGACTCAATAATGAGGGTATGCAGATTCTTGTGACCAACCGTGCTGTTGAGTTTGGTCAAAAAGTGTACACTGAGGTTCTGTTCCCTCGTCTGCTTAAGCAATTGGACATCAATGATTGGAAACTTACACTTTACCCCAATGAAGAAGAGGATGAAATTACTCGTCTTCGCCGTGATGAGCAGGAACTCAATGTTGCTCAGCGCATGGCACAACTCGGTTTTGCGCCTGAACTTCTTGAGGACACAGCAAACCGAGACATTCGTTTCACTTACAAGCGTCCCGAACCTCAGACTCAGCAAGCCGCACCTCCGGGTATGCCTCCGGGTATGCCTCCGGGTATGCCTCCGGGTATGCCTCCAATGCAAGGGATAGGAGCCCAAATGCCACCACAACTTGCACAACAAATCATGCCTCCACCTCAGCCCGGTGGTCAAGGCATGGGACTACGAAATCGTGGGCCAGCGGCTCCTCAACGGCGTGGTAGCATGGGAAGCGGCGCACCATTCAGCAATGTACAGCAACGAGGGCCACCGCCTTCAATGCAACAAAACTTGAGCAACGCACTATTGGATGCTCGTCGCCCCCGTGGACAGTAATGCTCTTAAAGACGAAAGACATGAGGCGAACATAGCAGGGATTAACATGGACTTGTTGAAAATGCATCCAATGGCAAGAAAAATGGAGCAAGCGCAGAAATCTTTCATCACCGCTCTTGAAAACGGCGACGGACAGATGGCTAAGCAACATCTTAGCGAGGTGCAAAAACTGAGCGACTTTTTGGCTGATGATTTGCATCAAGAGATTGCAAAATCCGATGTTGTCACGCCTCAAGGCCCACGAGACTTGTTTGCTGGTGGTGTGCCTGTGGTAAAGATGCAACCGCAAGAGGCTTCCAAACCTGTCATTGAAGGACAACGACTTGGTTTTATGTCATCTTCCCGCCACAATCCACAATACAAGCGAAGCGCAGGTTCTTACGGTCGTCGTCTTTGAGGTGATTTGATGAGTGAATCGTCCAATGCCGAGCAATTGATTGGCGTTCTCATCAACAAAATGGAGTCCATGGATTCCAATCTTACGCTTCTCAAGGCTGAAAACGACGCGCTTAAACGACTTATCAACAATCCTGACAGGCTTCTTCGTAAAATGGGACTTGTAAATGTTTCAACACCCTTCACAGATGATTTGCAAATTGACCCCTTCCGAGGAGACATGAATCTTGAAGGTGGGGCGTTGCTCAAGAGTTCTCCCGAAATTGGAGCCATGAGCAATGAAGACATTCACGCCATGTCGTGGGAGGACATTCACGAAATGGCACTGAGCGCAAAGGAGGGAGCGCAGTGAAACCACGACCAGTAGAAAATGGATACTTGGCTAAGGCTATTGAACTTGAGCAACGACTTGAACGCCTGATGAAATCAGACGAGGAACACAAAAAGAAACTCATTGCGTGTCTCAAAAAGAAAGGTGGAGCCGCCAGTCTTGAAGAATGTGCTGATGCTTGTGGTATTTCCAAGAGTGAGTGTAAGAGCCTCATCAACAGAATGGACAATGTGCAAATCTCACGGCACGGCGATGTCATTCTGACTGACGGTTTGAGTGATGACGAACTTGACAAGGCGGGTTGTATGCCAAGTCACAAAATGGTCAAGGCTGATATGGCCACCAAAGACAAGTATTGCAAGAAAAACTTTGGCAAGAAGTATTCGGAATGCTCGGAAAAGCAAAAGGCTCAATGCGACAAGGCTCAAGGTAAAATGGCAAAAGCCGAACCCGGCTTCAAGCCCGAAAAAATTACGGACATCAATCCTGCATTTTATGCTGAATCGGGTGGACAGACCAAGAGTGGCTATTTCACCACCAACGGACGCACCATTGAGACTGAGGACGCACCAAAGAAAAAGAAAGGCAAAGAGTCCAGCGACATGGAACGACTTAGTTCACGAATGAATCCTCATGACGGAGGCGGTGTTGAGCGACTGGACTCTGCTGGTGAAGCCAAGCCTTTGAAGAAAGCCAATCCAATGACAGCCATGCGTGAAGGAGGGGGGATGACGATTTGTGGTCTTTGCGGTGGCACAAATCGCACTGGTTGTCAACTACCACAGCATGGTGGAATGGACTTGCTCGCTTGCCCACAATTTGTACCGCTCCAATAGGGCGGTGATGGTGTGAACGACCACTTCTATGTGTGTAGCAATCAATTGCTCAAATCACTGGATGACGGTCTTGACCTTGTTTATTCGGCGGCTGAGTACATCCTCGCCTACGAAGAACTTGACAAACCACCAAGCGAACCGCTGTTCAAATCGCTCAAAGCCACGGCTGAGATGATTTACAAGCAGGAAGAAGAGCAAGCACAAGCGGAAAAGCCGTACCACCTTCCCGAAGGTAAAGGGTATCTCTTTGCTTTGCAACACACGCATGGTGAGCCGACCAACCATGTGTGGAAGGATGGACTTCAATCACCCGTAAACAAAAGAAATCGTCATGCTGTATGGCCGTACTATCAACCGAAGGATGGCACGCACCCTTATCAGCGACATCACTTTCCATTTCATGAGGTCAATCATCCACTTCTCCGTACCAACGCGGTGACTGGGAGGCCAGCATATGTGGAGATGTTACGCAATTGGTCATTAGGAGGACACGGTAAAGCCGAAAAGCAAATGGAAAAAGGGTTTTTTGACAAACTTGGTAAGAAACATCCAATTGTTGGTGGGTATCAACGAGAGGGTCAAAAGAGAGTCAACATTGTGGGAGATACGCGACCAAACGGTACACTTCTTCATCACCAACATGACTTGTATGACCGGGATTATTTTCGTTGGTTGAAGCAAAACATCAACCGTCAAGATGAATTGTTGGCTGAAGGCATGACGAATGCTGAGGTAAAAGAGCAACTTCGCAAAGAGCATTTTGATGACCGAGCGGCTATGTGGGAGGCTGATGACGATAGTAACATGGTGTTGAGCGACAAATACGAAGAACATCCAACTCGGCTTGGACATCTTGGTTACATGCTTGGTCTTGAATGGTTTGACCCCGAAGAACGCACAGCAATTATGGAGCATATCAACGAAAAGGGTCTTGATGACCACGACTTGATAACGCTACCAAATGGACAAAAGTTTCCATCCGCACGCCTCAAGTACAACGCTCTCATGCGGATGACTCCCGAAATGAATTGGGCTATTCGTCCAATGACACACATGGGTCGTAACGCACATTATCATCAAGAAAATAACGACAACGATTACATGAAAGGCGAAGAGGGTATGTTTCTACAACAAGCCTTGGGTTCGTTAGCACATGAGCCGTTGGACGAGTTTGACAATCGCTCTCTTTCAAGTCACATTCTTGAGCGTATCCGAGACAACTACGGATTGAGTGGACACCACAAAGTGTTGCCACGATTGAACATTCACAAAGAACCCATGAAAGAACTTGACCAAGATGAGATGGTTAATGCGATGAAGAGTCATTTCAAAGGTAAGAAGCAGGGACTTGAGAAGGTGCGAATGACCACTGCTGACCTCCTTTACTTGGCTGGCTACGACCCTAAAACGCGAGAATTGATGTCCAACCATCCAATTCATGGTAAAATGGATGAGCCAATTGTTGATGCTGGAATGATTGACTACCTTGAAGCCGTCGCCAAGTCAAGAACTTCACTCCACGCAGGAATTAAGGACATTCGTAATCATCGTGCTTTTTTTACATCACCTCATGGACCACACCCTAATGAAATTAAACCTGATTATTGGCAAACTCACAAAGATGGTTTCACCTACGGGCCGGGGCGATTTTGGGATTCAGCGTTTGCAAAAGTGGGCGGAGCGGGCATGTCGCTCGCTACATACCACGAAATACTTCATGCTACACACGCAGGTGAAAATGGCTCTTCACCGTTTATTGATGGCATGGATGAGGCTGGTGAAAACTTCTTTCAGCCAAGTCCCAAAAATACCACACTCGCCAATCACTTCATGCCTCTCAAGTCACGCATTATCGGTCAACTGACCGGCAACAAATACGGCTCCAAGTTCAAGTACAACAACGATGCTGAGGTTCTTCAAAATCTTCTTTCACCGTTCGGCGCATCAAAAAAGTATCCAAATCGTGAGGGCACAACAAACAAAAACAATTACACCGAACACAAGACAACATTGAATCCTGACTACGAGTACACGATTCGGCATATGACGGCGCAAGAACGCAAGGACAGGTTTGGCCCGCATTTGCGCCCTCTACAACATCCCCATACAGTGCTTCCTACACAACATGTAGGTGGGCTTACCGGATATGGCTCCTCTCCATCAGATACCAACATGTACAGAAATGCACAATTGGCACATTTTCTTGAAACACTCGGCGGTCGTATGAACCATCCTCATCAACCAGCACAAAAATCACTGATGAAAGTTCAAGATTTTCTTCGCGGTGATGAAGCGTTTAGTGGCGGAGAAAGCAAAGAGCAATTCATGGATTTTATGAGGTGGGGCGGGGGCGGTTTTTCATTTAACTCGCTGAAGAATCAAGTGTTGAATGACGCATCTTTGAATCATGGAATGACCGCTATTACACAAGCATCCAAGATTTTGGGTACACAGAACCCGCAGGAGATTTTAGACTATCTTATTCACGGTGAAAACCATGATGAATTGAACCGAGCGATGCTTGCACGAGGGCTTGGTGAGTTGAACGAAAAGCAACTGAAAGCAGGTATTGATTCCATGATGGGTGTCATGACTGAAGAATTGCAAGCGAAGAAAAAGACACAAAAAACAAAAACCACAATGACGGCTGATGAAAAAGACGCTGTTTCGCGTTTACTTCAATTTGGTGGTATGTTGCCCGCTTCGCAACAAGAATCCGAATTAACAACCATGCTTGAGGAATTGAATCAAGAATTAGCCGACAAACGAGAGGGCAATGCTCCAATTGATGAACTACAATCATTGACAAATGAAATTGATGATACCACACAAAAATTGGAAGGATTACAGCGTCAAGCGCAAAGAAAAGGTAGCACCATGTGGAAACTTGATGCCGCACGCATGGAGCAACTGTTTGGTGGTCACCGACAAACGATTGCTGAAGTTGCAAGAGATGTGATTCTTCCAAAATACCTTGAGCACGACCCCGATGCTTTTAACCCAAATGACCCCGCTACTTTTATTGCAAACACCCATCAACTGATGCGTGATGCTCAACGATACCTTGTTTCAGTGCCTCATGAGCAACATGGCGTTTCCAGTTTAAATTATGGGCTACAGGCATCCCTCAGTATGAAGGATGAGCGAACTCAAAATCCATTCCATGCTACGATTGCCAACCATTTGTCCACCGATGGAAAAATGGTGGATGGAAACATGAGTGTCAATGAAGTGTTAAACATTCTTGGAATAGAGGGGACACCTGTTGCCAAAGAAAAAGCACGAGAATTGATTGACATGTCTTCAGAAATGAACACCCCGTTGTTCGCATCGTCAATCAAGGATGTTCTTCTCAGTGGTAAAATCCCGAACATTGACGGCCTTGACCTCAACCATTTTACTGATGAGGAGATGATGAACAAACCCGAAGAGGATTTGGACGACCACGAAGCGTTCTACCGTCATGCACGAGAAAACGGGTATCATCAAGCCATGAATCATTTCGCACAGCGAACTGACATAAAAGCATGGGGTGGGCATCTTTCTCACGCCATTCCACGAGCCATGGGTATGAAACTTAATCCACAGCAATTCAAAGACTCAATGAAAGCCGCTGGCATAGGTGCTATTCGTGGTGATGTTCATGGGGCGAAGGGTTTTGGTAGTCAAACAAAAGCCCGTAAAACAAATGATACCAAGAATCATCTTGACACGATTGTTCACTTTGACCCTCGTGTACTTGAAGAAGAAGAGGGTATCTTTACTCCTGATGCTGAAATCCCCGAAACAGCAGGCATGTCCCAGTATCCAATAGGTATTCCTTCGCCTGCACATGCTGGTTTGACGGACAACTTTGACAGCGGTGCGTGGCATCATGGATACGAATTGACTCCTACTCTTGGGGCTGAGTTTAGTGATGATGGCACCATCCTTGTTGGTTCAAATGTTGGCACGGGGCTGTATCATTCTGTGCCGCAGGATTTGACCGCCATGATTCATGGAAACGAGGTAACACAACAAGTTTATGCAAATGCACCTCCGCCTATGTACACAAACAATGCTCATCAAAGCATGAACTTGGAAACAGCCGAAACCACCAGTCAAGTGCCCACAACCATTTCTGCCAGTGAGATGACTGAACTTATCACTTCACTGCTTGACCCGGATGTGTTGCTTAACAAAGAAGACGATGCAAAATGGAGTCCAGCCGTTCGTCCCATGCATCGCATTTTTGATTTGGCTGACCTTGAACACCTTCGTGGCTTCAGTGGCTCGTGGGTTGTGAGTAAATGGTACGATGGAAAGCGAGTTATCATTGTACGCAGTGGTGATGAAATTACAGCGTTTGATGAAAATGGTCGTAAAAAGGGGCTACGCAAAGCCACCAAGGAAGCCCTTGAGAAGATGAATGACAAAAATTACACGCTTGACGCCATTCTCGGTGAAGAAGAGTTGAACATCATTGATATAATAAATTACGACAATACCAATGTAGGAGAAATGCAATTGTTTGAACGAATGAAAATCCTTCGTTCACAATTTGACAGTCAAGAACCTGTGATTGTTCCCGGTCCACACGATACCCGCATGACCGACGATGAGGGACTGGCCGATGCTGTGAAAAATCTCAAAGACGACCATGACAACATTCTGTTGCGGGACAACAAATCCACCTACATGCGTGGGGAGCGACGACATCCAAAGTGGATTGTGTACCGAGATAGCCGAGATTTCAATTTCATTATTCTTGACCGGCGTGGCAAAGGCCCGTACACCTATCAGTTGGGTGCTGGCCCCATCCTTGAGATTGAAGGGCTTGGCAACAGAGCCGTGGAACATGACGGTGAATACTACATGGATGTGGGCACAGCGCACAATCAGCGTATGGTGTTCAAGGTTGGAGACATTGTTCGTGCATCCATTACGGGCATATCCAAGAAAAATCGCAAGAACCGACCTGTGTACAATGTACAAGTCAAGGAATTGGAGGGAGAGGGCGAAGGGGAGGGTGCGGCCAGCACAGAATCTCTTGACCTCATGACCAAAGCATTCGCACCAATTCTCGTGCCACATGATATTGAAATCTCGGACTCACAGATTCAAATCGTGTTGAAGGGAGTTGACACAGTGGTGTACGACATGGAAAAAATAGGCGATGTGTGGTGTGTGCATTCACCGAAAAGCACGATGGGTGATTTGACCAAGACCGATTACCCTGTGGTGCTGGCTGAAAGTCTCATGCCGTTTTGGTCGTCGGTTGCACCTTTGATGGTAAAGGGGCTAATAAAAAAAGAGATAGAGAGCGATGTGATGCCCAAACTACCATCAAAGAAACGCACTGAAACTCAAAGTGCTGGCGTCCTTGAGGAAAATGATGAGAATCGTTTACTTAAGCCCAATCAAACAAAAAAGGCATTGGAAATAATTTCACGAGTATTGGACAGAATTGCCAAAGAGCGAATGACATGGACAGGGCCAAAAGGACTGGGCATTGATGTAGGAACACCACAGGAATCACCTCGTGGCCCAACTCAACTCCGCAACGAATCCACCTTGCCGGATTTTGACGGTGAGAAGAAAATTACTGATGAAAAGAAAGAGAAGAAAACCAAACGACTGAACCACATTCAAGTAGAAACTGATGAGGGTGAAACACTCTCTATAGACTACGATAATGACCAGCCATTGGTGTCTCGTACTTGACGAACCATTCTTATACGATAACAGGGAGTCGGAAGTTCAATGCTGAGCATTCAACGACCCACTGACGGTATCACTCTCCTCAAGAGTGGTAACGATTTGGTCGTTGCTGGCTACGCTTCGGTTGAACTTGTTGACAAGCAAGGCGACCTTATTACTCGCTCCGCCCTAAAGGACGCCTTTGACGGCTTCATGAAGGGAGAAAAGTACCGCAATGTGCAGTTGGCTCATTCCAACATCCAAGTTGGTGAAGTCATTGACTCGTACATTGATTCCAACGGACGCATGTGGAAATCCGAAACGGATGACACTGGACTGTTCGTTGTTGTTAAACTCCGTAACGACATTGAGAAGGCTCGTGAAGTGGCCGCTGAAATCCGCAAGGGCAACCTTCGTGGATTCTCTATTGGAGGACAAGCATTCAAGCGAGTGCGAAAGTCCGACATGGAGAAAGGCGACTACCAAGAGATTTCAAAAATGGAGTTGCACGAGGTAACGATTTGTGAGAAGGGTATCAACCCCGAAGCACAATTCCGCATTTTGAAGGAGGACACAAACATGACTGACGAAAACAGCGATTTGACCGAAATTATGTCACGCCTTGAAAGCCGACTGGATGCCATGGAGAAGGGGGAACTTCCTCCTCAACTCCGTGAGCACATGAAGTCCAAGAAAGGTGGCGATGAAGAAAAAGATTCCGACGAAAAAGAGGATGACAAAATGAAGATGAAAGACGAAGACAAGGACCATGACAAGATGGCTCACATGAAGGATGACGACAAGATGGCCTACATGAAGGGAGACGAATACTCCGATGTTATCTCCTCTGAGTACCTGAACTGGATGGAGAACACTCTCAAGTCGGCTGGCGTGGACACTCTCGCCGCACGAAACCACTTTGACGCTCTTGAAAAGGCTCAACTTGGTGGCTTTGACAACCCTGACGCTGTGGACGGTGCTGACTACTTCGGTGGTCAAGTTCGTGGCCGAGGACAGGAGAACGGTTCTCCTTCAACCAACGCCATTTCCGCTCTCACCGCCTCCGGTGGCAAAGAGCCAGCGGGTGCCATGGGAGCAGTCTCAGTGGCAAAGGGCTACATCAACTCCGAGAATGTGAGCGATGCTGACATTGAAGCCGCTTACGAGGTGTACAAAGCCGCCGCTTTGGAGCAAAACTTCCGAAACGACCTTGAAGGGACTTTCGCTACTCGCTTCAACGACGAGATGGAAGTTGCAAAGGCTGAGGCCGAAAAAGCCGCCTTTGACGCACGAGCACCTCTTTCGGAAATCGTGAAGTCCATTGAGGCTCTTTCCGAGCGCATTGACAACATCGGTGCAGGAGCAGGCACGACCATTCAAAAGTCGGCTTCCACCATTGACATTCCCTCAACGCAAGATTTGGCAAACATGGGGTGGGACGAAGTTCACGCCCTTGCACACCGCACACTGCGTGGAGAGTGAAAATACAACTGAGGTGAAAATATGGCAAGAGACTACATCCGAAACATTACAGACATGGAACGCTACTACTACGGTGCTGGCAACGCTATGGGCTACTCCTACTCCGGTAGCGAGTTGCTGAAGGCTGACGCACCAATGTTGTCCACGACGGCTGGTACCTACCAAGCCATCTACGGACGCAAGGTTTGGAGCCAGTTGAACCAAGAGTTCAACGCCTTCTCCATCCTTCCAAAGCGACCTTGGGAACGAAGTGGCTGGCGAGTCATCACCGAGCGTCCTTCCTTCACGGTTGGCGGCGGTGTGGCTGAGAACGCTACCCTCCCTGACACCACCAAGCCCACCTTCCAGCACATTGCCGCCAAGCCAAAGACTGTGGTTCACACCTTTGACATGAGCGAAACCGCAATGTTCCTGTCCGACAAGGACGATGGATTGGGCGACATTCGTGCAATCCTCAAGGAAGAAATGGGCAAGCACCACGCTGAGCATGTCAACCGAATGCTCACTCAAGACAAGGCCACTGTTGCAGGGAACGACTTTGAATCCCTTGACCGTGTCACTGTTGGTGCATCCGCTGGTTCTACCGAAGACATTTACTCCATTGACCGCAGTGCAAACTCGTGGTCGTTGGCTGAACACAACGAAAACAGTGGTACTGACCGCAATCTTTCCCTTGACCAACTGGACGACCTGTTCCAAAAGATTTGGACTCGTGGTGGAAACCCCAAGGTCATGCTCACGGGCTACGACACGCTCATGCGACTTCAGCAACTCCTCCAAAGCCAACAGCGATTCATGGAAGAAAAGCGAGTCACGCCCACCTACAACGGTGTGAAAGGTGTTCCCGGTGTTGAGGCTGGTTTCATTGTGGCTACCTACAACGGTGTTCCAATCATCCCATCCAAGGATGTGCAGGCTGACACCATCAGCCGCATGTACTTCCTTGACACGGATTATGTGTACTTCAGCACTGCAATTCCAACCCAATACTTTGAGAGCGGTATTGAGACTGGCGACCCATTCGCCATCAACCGCCTCGGCCAAGAGGGAATGTACCGTACCATGGGTGAACTGTGGACGACTTTCTTCGGCGGTCATGGTTCCATCCGCGACCTCAAGTGAGGGTTGAAACGACTACAAAAGGAAGTGAAAAAACATGGCAACAGAAACAAAAACGCAAAAAGGCTTGACCATTTCATTTGATGATGGTGACTTCTCCACTGGGACTGTCTCGGTTCTTTTGGACTTGGACATGCGAACCGGAACCCCCGTTGATGAAACGGATTGGTTGGACGGCAACGCTGGTGGTTCATACCCCGGTACTCTCACTGGTTTCAACGCAAAGAACACTGACGGAAATGCGGCAGGTAGTATGCGAATGGTGACCATTGGGTTTACGCTGGCGGATGCCGCTGAGCAAGTGCTGGTTCTCACCGCAGGTGCATCAAAACTTGTCGGTGTTGTTGGCACCACCTTTGCGGTGGCTGACAAGACCCTATCCGCTACTTTCACCAACACGGGATTGGCCCCTGCCGCAAAAACTGGCGGTAGCGACCCATCAATTGTTCTTCACGGTGAAGCAGGCGGCGCAGGAACGGTGACCGTGATTCTGCTGAACTGAGGATGATTTGAATGCCCACGGTGACTTACACTGGACCCTTCTTTGAGCGTCGTGCCCGACATGGTGCAGGCTCATGGATTCGTGGGAAAGGGGTTGAAGTCACGCAAGATTGGTTGAACGAGTGGCGACACACGCTACCCGCCAAGCATTTCTCCATTGAAGGAGATGAAGGAGTCACCGTTGACGGTGGCAATGATGGCATCCCCGATGCTGGTTGGTCAAGGAAAGACATCCTTAAATGGCTGACCAGCAACGGAATAAGCAAGGGTAGCGGCTATCTCACGAAATCCGCCGCTCTTGCTCTTGTAGAAGGGCATTTGAATCCCACAGAATGAGGTGAAAAAATATGGCAGTAACAATTGACCCCCGAACAACAGTCTTTGGCGACCGCATGGTTGTCACTGGAACATACGAAGCGGCAGACGCAAGCATTGATTTGAGCAGTTTCCTTTCGGAGATTGACATGGCTGTTCTCACACCTGCCGCCGCTGGTCCTATCCAAGTGGAAGTTGGTACAGCGGCAGACGGCAGTGATGCAGAAGCCACGCTTTTCCGAGAGTTTGCTACCGTGGCGGCTGGCTCAACAACCGTCACCATCAACAAGCCGGGTGGGGCACACACTCCTCCCGTAGCCGCCGCTGGTGGAAGTTTCATTGCAATTGGTCGTCGTGCTTGAGGTGATTCCTCGTGGCATCGCTGACCAAAATTGGCGTAAAGGTCTTTGGACCGTTCTCTCCAAAAGAGTTCAGTGACACTGGTACGCTCCAAGGAGCAATCCAAACAAACATCCAAGCCATCAGTGATTCAAACAGCACCAGTTCGGTGATTGACACCGAGGTGTTCCCTGTGTTGGGCAACTATTTCGTCATGGTGACCTATCAACAAGCATGATGTTGAGGGGTTGGCATGGGGTTTGATGTCCGAAGCATTGACATGAGCGACATCGTTCGTGCTGGTAAGCAGGGACGCAAAGCCGATTTTGAATACGGCGGTGAGGTGGTATCCAACACAAACCATCCGCTTGAGGGCGTCACCCAGTCTCAGCGCAACCGCAATCAAGAAATAGGTGACATCCTTAACATCGGTGCAGGTACACGCTGTAAGCATTGTGGGTTTCTTCACTTTCTGTGGAGGGCTACCTGTGGGGCTTGCGACAAACCAATGGAATACAATTTAGGCCACCGTGATGAAAAGAAGAGGTTGTAAGCGTGAGGGTACTTATCAAAGAAATGCGACCGCACCGACAAAAGGTGTTGACCGAAGACGGACAAGAAATGCGTTTGCAACAATGGGCAAATAAAACAGCATCAGCCGCTCTTCGCACTGCTGGCGGAGAAGCCAGTGGTGAGCAGTTTACGCAGGCTCGTGACGCTCTCATGCGTGAGGCTGTGGCCAATCCCAATGAGCATGGCCTCAAGTTTATGGGCGAGCGTATGCCCTTTGAGGGTCAAACCTTGGAAGAGTCGCTGAGCGAACCCGACATTTTTGACGAGGAGGGCAACCTTCGCCAAACGCTTCCGCAAGAAGAGAAAAAGGAGTTTGAACCTGATGCTGAGGCTGAACATCTTCGTCGTATCATGACTTCTCGTGATGTTGCTATTCGTGATGCTTGGAGTGTACTAAAGTCGTGAGGGGGTTTGATGTATGCCAGTAGTGTTCAGTCCCGGTGAGCCGGAAACCCGGCCTCTTGACCCATCTGCTGTAGTGTACTGCACCGCTCAACAAGTCGCTGACTTGCTGGACATTGGCCCGCAAGATGCCATCTTGATGAGTGCTGACGCTGACACCGACGCTGTGTACATCACGGGCAACGAGTACCGTCAAGTGGGCTTCAGCGTAGGCGATAAAATCCGTGTGTACAGCGATGCTGACCCGCTCGGTGAAGAAGACTTGACCATTACCGCTATTGGTAAAGGCACAGGTGGTAAGTCGGGGCATGTCAAAATCACCTTCAGCGGGGCAACGCTAACGGCATCGGACTACCAAGTGGCTGACAATGGGTATGTACAGAACAAAGCCTCGTTCACCAACGGGCGTGTTCGTGGTGTGACCAAAGCAAAGGTAGAGCATGTGATTCTCAAAATGCAAGACCGTATTGACAACATGACTCGCAACGCATGGCGACCGTACTTGGTGTCGGCTGAATACATCAACTTTGACACTTACAAGCCGTACCGTCGCAGGTACTACACGGATTATGTCGGTACAGCACCGCTTTTGTTCCGAAACATTCAGCAAATGCTTCGCATTGAATTGTGGCAAGGTGATGACTATCGTGAGATTTGCGGGGCTGAGGTTCGCATCAAGTTCAACGATGTGTCAAATCTTTCATCAGCAAGTATTTTTCTCTCACCGGGCAACGGTAGCGTTGCCACGCTCGCTCAAGGCACAGGCACAGGCCAGTGGCGTGACGACTTTGATGCTACAACCGTGGCACAAAACCTTGCTGACCTCATCAACAAGGAGGACAGGGTGGACAAGGCGGCTGTGAACTTTCTCTTTACTCCAACTGATGCAACCACCACATTTACCTTGGAGGGTAGCACAAATGCCGTGGCAGTCCACAACGAGTTCTTGGCTTCGGCCAACGCAGACTACGGTACAGGTGTGGTGAAGGTCACTTCCATGCGCGCTGTCAAGGCTGGCGAGGTGTGTAGCATCGTCACTACCTCAAGCGACATTGAACTTGACCAAGTGCAAAAGAACACTACGACATTCACAAGTCTTGACAGCACGACCATCAATGTGGCCTCCACTACAGGGTTTGTGGACGCTGGTGTTGCTATTGATGCCAGTGGTGATGTTTTCTGCTACACAGGGAAGACCGCTACTTCTTTTACAGGGTGTACGATAGTTTCAGCAGGTAGAGCATTGAGCGACATCGGAGGAACAATTACTCAGCAAACATTCCTTGTGGATTTGCAGGGCGGGAGTGCCAGTGGCGACAACGCTCGTTTGCGAGACTGGTGGATTGACCACGAACTCGGCATTGTTTACTTCAACAACTCGTACCCCTTCTTTGAGTTTAACGCCATCAAGGTGGCTTACATCTACGGTGAGCGGTATGTGGAAAAAGCGATTGAAGACATGTGTACGAAAATGGTGGCCATTGAATTGCTGTTGGCTGATGACCGTAGCGTGCTGATTCCCGAAGGAACTCAAAACATTGACCTCGCCAGTAAAGTACAACTGTACCAAGCCGAGATTGAACGAACCCTACCAAAGTACATTGAATTGGTGGTGTTTGAGTGAATCAGCGAGACTTCATGCGTGAGGGTGAAAACATTCATCAGCGTTTAATTGAAGAGATTTTCAAGAAAGACAAGAACATGCAGGCACAGTTTCGTGAACAATTCACAACGCAACCTGCCGCTTTTCGTGAGCAAATGGAACGCATTGAGGCTGGTGCCAAAGGCTTCACCATACAGGATGGCGTGGCCATCAACAACAAGACCGGAGAGCCAGCCAGCGAAATAGAGAATGAACTCATTCAAGACGCTACGGACAAAGCCATGATGCGTCAAAACCCCGACCTTGAGCGATTCAACATGCGCCATGACAACGGCTTTTTCATCCCTGTTGACTTCAAGAAAATTATTGAGAAGGAGGGGCTGTGATGGTCGCCACATGGAAAGAAGGATTGGAAGTTCTGATTGACCTTTTCCAAACCGACTGGAACCGAGGCAACACCAGCAACTACCGACCTGTTGTGCTTGACATCGCTGACACCACAGCCGAGAAAGGAAAGCGTCTTGACTTGGACAAGCACGATTACATTCTTCTGTACGAGACAGCACACAACGAGGAGGCACCGGAACTGTTTTACGACTTCGTAACGACACGCATAAATATCACGGTGGATGTCCGTACAGTTAAGGGGCGTAAGCATTTACAGGCTCTTGAGAACGAGATTCGGAGGGTGATACATACCAAGAGGAAAGGCGACGGTACAAACTTTGACCGACTCGTGTTCAAAACCCGCACCGATTTGAGCGACCGAAGCAAGTTCCTTTTTCGTATGACATTCCAAATTGAAGTCGTGATTTTAGCGGAACTGATACCATAGGTGAACAAGAATGCCATCAACAGTGTACAAGGGCGATTTGGCGGAGGTTTCCTTTGCTTCCGAAGTTGGAATTACCATCACCCCCGGTGGCACGGATGTCACTGCTACGATTACCAAGACCGCTGGCGACGACTACTCTACCATCACTTTTACCTCACAAGCAAACACCGTGCTGTTTGACTCCAATCATAAATTGAAGTACCCCTCCGGTATGTTGGTTGGCTCTCAGTTGAAGTTCACTGAAACCTCTTCATCGTCCAATGTAGATACCAAAGACTTGGACAGGGTGTTTACCATTGTGTCAAACGATGGTGCTGTTCTCAAAATCAGTCCACAAACCTTCACTGCCAATTCAACGACCATCAACAGCAACACCGACATGCACATTCTTCCTTACAAGACCCCTCCACTTGACACGAGCATGACCTTTGCTGGTAGCAGTGAAAGTGTTCTTACCGACCAGTTTCTTGGTATCGCTAACGCTCTTACCGTTCCCGAAACCAAGGTTGATTTGAAGCGGTTCCATGTTGTTGGTCTTGGCCGAGACACCAGCGTGCAGGTGCCGGGTAAGTTCACCACCGAAGGTGGTTCTTTTGAGGTCGCCATGCACAGTGCCCGGTGGCTCAAATACTGCCTTGGTGGAGAAGTTGTTGAGGATGGTGAAGCATCTTCGGTCACTACTACGCTCAATGGGGCAACAGAAGCAGGACAATCCTTCATCACTGTAGCAAGTGCAACTGATTTTGCAATCAACAAGCATGTCATCATTGAGGAGGCCGTGGCTGTCCCCATCGTGACCACGCATGAAGCAGATGGGGGTACATGGGATGGCACCTTTGCAGATACGGATTTTGACAAAGCGAACAAGCACGAGGCTCGCCGCATCATCGGTGTGGATGGAACTCGTATCTATTTGGACGAACCTCTTCTTTTCTCACACGCAAGTGGTGAGCATGTGCGCCTTCGTGATTATGCAACGACTGGCACCAACCCTCCCGAAATCACCAGCGCAGGTGTGATTACTGATTCACAGACCCATTTGCTTTTCACGCATACCCACCAACCTTCTTTTGCTCTTGAAGTGTCTCAGCGACGACGAGATGTTGATTCCAACGAAGGTGCTACGGACGGTGGTGCAACCGACTCCAAAGAGTTGACTCGTGTGTTCCGTGGGTGCAAAGTCACTGACTTTACCATGACTACGGACAACGACGCCGCACTTCGTTTGGCTGTCAATTTCAACGCCGCCTTGTGTTACACGGACACGGGGCGTTTGAATGGTGGCGCATCCAACTACGCCGCTCACCGTATGTTTGACGATACCGCTGATACCAACACCAAGCGTTTGATTTCGGGCATTGGTGTGAAAACACAAAAGCCGTACATGTTTTACAACGGCACCATCAACATGGCTGGTGTGCAAGTGGCTCAAGTGTTGAACTTCACGCTCACCGGGCAAACGGGTATGCAGGCTTTCCACACCATCAACGGACAAAACAGCCAAACCAGCGCAACGGCGCAGGTACCTTTCGGTGGCTCTCGCAACACCAACATTATGGTTGAAGGACAAACCTCCTTTGAGATGACCATGGAAATTGGTGTGGACGACCCGTTGTTTTACCACAAAATGCGCTCGGCTGAGGATTTCAGCACCAATGCCGATGCGAGCACCAATAATCAAATCCGTATCAACTTTGAAAAAACGACAACCAGTGGTAGCGGCCACACTGAGCGCATGATGCTTATCATTGACGATTACATCATCATTGAGGCACCACTGCAAATCCCCGAAGACAAAGGTATGGTGAAGTCCACACTCAAAATCATGCCAAAGACCATCAAGGTTATTTC
>VTLG01003917.1_pt1 | contig 32986 bp, 43 predicted proteins | sample 4694571 | NCBI WGS metagenome assembly VTLG01 (sample SAMN12604809, study PRJNA352737) | marine metagenome | biome: ENVO:00000447; feature: ENVO:00000209|ENVO:00000569|ENVO:01000036; material: ENVO:00002151; isolation source: viral sequences binned using virsorter ...
TTGACACCCGGCACGATCGGGGTTCTGTTTTGGAACTTGCCAGGTTCTACTTTGGAACTCGCTGGCAGTTCGTTCCGGATTGGAACTGACCCCCGGCCCCCCCTAGCCGTAGCTCGCTTGTGTATAGTTCCCACCCACCCACAAAAAAAGCGGAAACTGGGGGGTATTGCATTCTTCAAATACTTGTATAGGATAGGGAGGGAAAGGCGGGCTAAACTACATATTAATTTTGAGGAAAAAGTCATGGCTGAAGACCATACAGTTGAGTACAGGTCTATTGATTATTATTCGATGTGCGAGAAGTCCAAGGCAAATATTGAAGCTATGCAGGATGCGGGCTTTTCTACGCCTTATGATGCTAAATCTACCCCTGAAGAGACTGAGATGCCCAAGATGGGTGGTTATTCCATCATGATGATGGGTAAATAGCTGCATTAGGTGGATGACTGCCCTGTTCAGAGCGATGTAGAGTCTGCCATAGACTTTACCTGGGAGTTATTATTCTTATCGCCTTGGGAACTGGTGTATATTGGCATTCCTATGTCTGTACTGGCGTTTTATGTATTAACAATCTACGCCATCTTTAAAGCGATACAAAAGAAGTATTCGTAAAGGATATTTGAATGGAAAAGGTCAACCAGTACAGGGTTATTAAGGATTATTACGATCCAGAAGACAAGGAAACATGGGATGTCAAGGAATGGCATGATCATGAAGTCTTTGATAACTTTCAAGACGCTTGGGCAAAAATGAAAAGGCTAATGGGTTACGGTTTATTAAGCTGCACAGATATGTGGTGGCTTGATCGAAAAGGCGAGGATTTTGATATCCCAGACCAAAGCCGATCCCGTAAGTTGCCTTGGCGCGTTAAGTGGCTGTAATTGATTTTTGTGCCACTTGTGACACTTATGCCACTTGTTTAGACAAGACCAGCGTAATCCGTGTAAGTACTTACTAACCTTGGAGGCCGCATGGATATTGATCCTAGCGATAACCTTGAAGAAAAACCCAGACGCCGTGGTGGTCCCACCAGGGCTGAAATAGACAGCAAAACTGCCAAAAGACATAACTCAAAGGGTGGTCGTGGCAAAATAGGCCGTCCCAAGGGTGATGCTGGCATTATCAACGAATACAAAGCCCGTATGCTGGCCTCTCCCAAGTCCCGTAAGGTCTTGGACTCTATCTTTAATGCCGCAATGGATGATGAACACAAGAATCAGGCTGCGGCGTGGAAGCTGGTCATGGATCGAATCCTCCCTGTAGCCGCATTTGAAAAGGATATTGTCCAGAACGGGGGTAAATCCGCCATTCAAATCAATATTACAGGTGTCGGGGGTACTGAAATATCCCAATCAGAGCCTACAACTATCAATCAGACCACTATTGACGGCGATTCCGGTGAAATACTTCAAGATTGAAGAGTTTGACTGCCAAGAAACCGGCAATAACGAAATGGATGGCCTATTTCTTGAAATGCTGGACGAATTACGGGGTAGATGTGGCTTTCCCTTTACGATTACCTCTGGTTACCGCGATCCCAAACACTCAATAGAAGCCCTGAAAGGCAAACCTGGCACTCATACTCAGGGTATTGCTGCTGATATTAAGGCTATTTCGGGTTCTGAACGCCATATTATCCTTGCAAACGCCTTTGATATGGGTTTTGGTGGCATTGGTGTGGCAAAAACCTTTATTCATGTGGATAACAGGGATACAACCCCTGTGGTCTGGACCTATTCATGACCCCTGAGCAACTAAATGCATGGCGAATAATCCCAAGATTGCTAATGTTTGCAATGATTGCCATGACTTACCGTACTGTAGAGTGGTTTATGTCCTTGCCTGACCCCAATCCTGAGCAGGCTGCACTAGTTTCGGTCATGACTGGGGCCTTAACTGGTGCGTTTGGTCTATTTTTGGGCAAAAAAGAATAATGGCTGAACTCAATGTCAGTTTGTTGCCGTGGCAGGAAGAGGTTTTTCACGATACGACTCGTTTTAAGGTAGTTGCCGCAGGCAGACGCACCGGAAAGTCGCGATTGGCCGCATGGCTGTTAATTATTAACGCTCTACAGACCGAAAAGGGGCAAGTTTTCTACGTTGCACCAACTCAGGGCCAAGCACGCGACATTATGTGGCAAACCCTGATGGAACTGGGCCATCCTGTCATTGCTGGCTCTCATATCAACAACCTTCAGATTAAACTGGTCAACGGCACGATGATTAGCCTCAAAGGTGCTGACCGGCCGGAAACCATGCGTGGTGTGTCACTAGGTTTTCTTGTTATGGACGAATACGCCGACATGAAGCCCGAGGTCTGGGAGCAGATTCTTAGACCCGCATTGGCAGATCAAAAGGGTAGAGCGTTGTTTATTGGAACCCCGATGGGCCGTAATCATTTCTACGAACTCTACAAGTATGCCGAGCTAGGTGATGACGAAACCTATAGGTCCTGGCACTTTACGAGTTACGATAATTCGATGCTGGATTCTGGTGAAATTGACATTGCCAAGAAATCCATGTCTAGTTACGCCTTCAGACAGGAGTTTATGGCTTCTTTTGAAGCTAGAGGCTCTGAAATGTTCAAAGAAGAGTGGGTTAGGTTTGGCGAAAGCCCAGGAGAGGGCGATTACTATATTGCCGTTGACCTAGCTGGCTTTGAGGATGTCAACAAGAAGCGAACCAAGAATACAAAACTGGACGATACTGCGATTGCAGTTGCAAAGGTAAATGAGAATGGCTGGTTTGTGGAAAACATTATCTACGGTCGCTGGGGCCTTGATGAGACGGCTACGAAGATTTTTCAAGCCGTCCGTGACTACCGACCAATCAGTGTCGGAATCGAAAAAGGAATCGCCAAACAAGCAGTAATGTCGCCATTGATGGACTTGATGAAGCGGTATGGTACGTTTTTCAGGGTTGAGGAATTAACACACGGAAACAAGAAAAAGACTGACCGGGTGATGTGGGCCTTACAAGGAAGGTTTGAAAACGGCTATATCACCCTGAATCAAGGCGAATGGAATGTTAAGTTCCTTGACCAGTTGTTTCAGTTTCCAGACGTATTGACGCATGATGACCTGATTGATGCGTTGGCGTACATAGATCAGTTGGCTGAAGTAGCCTATGACTATGAATATGAAATCGAAGACCACGAAATCTTGGATGTGGTAGCGGGATACTAGAATGGCAGATGACTATAGCCCAGACCCGTTAATGGCCGAACAGTCTATTGAGGCTTGGGTTATTAGCAAATGTGATGATTGGCGCGATTATTACGAGTCCAATTACGAAGACCGCTTTGATGAGTACTACAGACTCTGGCGTGGTCAGTGGAGTCCAGAGGATTCCGAAAGGGCGTCAGAACGCTCAAGGATTATTTCACCAGCTTTGCAGCAGGCCGTAGAGTCCAATGTTGCAGAACTGGAAGAAGCCACATTTGGTCGTGGCAAGTTCTTTGATATTGCCGATGATGTCGTAGATGCACAAAAGCAGGAAGCCCTGTTTTTACGAAATAAGCTGGCTGAAGACTTTGAAACCTGTAAGGTCCGTAAAGCTGTAGCGGAATGTTTAATTAACTCAGCGGTATTTGGCACGGGCATAGGTGAAATAGTCCTAGAAGAAGTAAAGGAAATGGCCCCTGCTGCCGAACCGATTATGGGCGGTGACCTTCAGGCGGTTGGCGTCAACATTACCGACCGTGTAGTCGTAAAGCTCAAGCCGGTATTACCGCAGAACTTTTTAATAGACCCCGTAGCCACGTCAGTTGAGGATGCCTACGGTGTGGCGGTTGATGAGTTTGTCAGTCGCCATAGCGTTGAGATACTGCAGGAACAGGGTGTATATCGTGAGGCGATGATTGAATCAGCCTCACCCGATACTGATTTGGAACCCGATCAAGACCTGACTATCTATAACGATGACAAGGTTCGCCTGACTAAATACTACGGCCTGGTGCCTAGGGATCTTCTGGAAAAGGAAGATGTCGAGATAGAAGAAGACTCCATGTATGTCGAGGCAATTGTCGTGATTGCCAATGGTGGTGTACTGCTCAAGGCTGAAGCCAATCCCTACATGATGAATGACCGCCCTGTTGTGGCGTTTCCTTGGGATGTGGTCCCTGGACGATTCTGGGGCCGTGGCGTCTGTGAAAAGGGCTATAACAGCCAGAAGGCGCTGGATACAGAGCTTAGAGCAAGAATTGATGCCCTGAGTTTAACTATCCACCCAATGCTCGCTGTGGACGCTACACGGCTTCCTAGAGGGGCTAAACCGGAAGTACGCCCCGGCAAGATGATCTTAACTAACGGAGATCCGCGTGAAGTACTACAGCCGTTCAACTTTGGGCAAGTCAACCAGATTACGTTTGGTCAAGCCGCCGCGTTACAGCAGATGGTACAACAGGCTACTGGGGCGGTTGATTCTGCTGGAATCGCAGGCCAGGTTAATGGTGAAGCAACGGCCGCTGGTATCAGTATGTCTCTCGGCGCTATTATCAAGCGCCATAAGCGTACTCTTATTAACTTCCAGCAGTCCTTCCTCCTGCCCTTTGTAACCAAGGCCGCACACCGTTATATGCAGTTTGACCCTGAGAATTACCCCGTAGCGGATTATAAGTTTGTTGCCACGAGTACTTTGGGCATTATTGCTAGAGAATATGAGGTTTCACAGTTGGTTCAGTTGCTTCAGACGATGCAGCAGGACAGCCCTGCTTATTCAATACTGATGCAAAGCATTATTGAAAATATGAACCTCAATAACCGTGAGCAGTTGATTGCGGCTATGCAACAGGCAGCACAGCCTAATCCGCAAGCCCAGCAGATGGCGATGATGGCGCAGCAGGCGCAAGTAGCCTTGCAACAAAGCCAGACTGCGGCACTAAGCGGTCAGGCCGCAGAATCTCAGGCTCGCGCGCAAAAGTTGGCAATTGAGGCCCAACTTGCCCCACAAGAGCTTCAGATAGACGTTGTTAATGCTGTAACCAGAAATCTGAAAGAAGGTAACGAAGATGACAAAGAGTTTGAAAGAAGGCTCAAGGTTGCAGATAGACTTCTCAAAGAAACCGAGCTAAGGGGTAAACAGCAAAATGCTAATGACGCAAACGGAACTCAACAACCTGTTCGGTCAGGTCAACGAAGCCTTCAGGAAGCAGACGGAGCAGTTGAACGACTTGAGGCAGCAATTAGACCAGCTTGAGGAAAGGCTTAATGGCTACGAAAAAAGATCCAAAACTGGCACGCGCGGGCGTAAGCGGGTACAACAAGCCGAAACGAACCCCGAACCACCCGACCAAGAAGTTCGTAGTGGTGGCGAAAGTGGGGAACAAAACCAAGACCATTAGGTTTGGTGATGCCAAAATGAAGATCAAAAAGAATCAGCCTGATAGAAGGAAGTCTTTTCGGGCTAGACATAAGTGTGATACAAAGCCACCTAGCAAATTGACCGCAAGATACTGGTCTTGCAAAAACTGGTGAAAATATGAAAGTTAAAGCACCCAAAGGCTATCACTGGATGAAAGACGGCAAAAGCTACAGTCTTATGAAGAATCCACCTGGGGGATACAAGCCGCATAAGGGTGCATCTCAATCAGCAGATTTTAAGGTTCAGAAAGTCCACAAAGCCAAATAGGAGGCTGCTATGTATCATGGTGCAATGAAACCCAAGAAAAAGAAGAAGAAGAAGGCAAAAGCTAAGAAAAAAGCTAAGAAGTAATGCCTAAAAAGAAATATTCTGCCAAGCAAAAGAAGCTGGCTAGGGTTGCCCCGCCAAGGGACAAGATTACTGGTGCTGATTTGAGGAGGCTAAGAAAACGTGGCAAGAAAAAAAGCTAAGGCTAAGGCCAAGAAAAAAGGCTCAATACCCGATAACGTAAAGAACAAGGCTCTTTACTCTAGGGTAAAGGCTGCGGCGAAGCGTAAGTTTGACGTATATCCTAGTGCCTACGCCAATGCGTGGTTGGTGCGGGAATATAAAAAGCGTGGCGGGACGTATGGCTAAACCAAAGGGTGGTTTAACCAAGTGGTTTAAGGAAGAGTGGGTTGATATTAAGACCGGTAAGCCTTGCGGTCGCAAAAAGGCGAAAGGCTCAAAGCGTCCCTATCCTGCTTGTAGGCCCAAAAAGGTAGCTGCCAAGATGACCAAGGCAGAGAAAGATGCAGCAAAGCGCAAGAAAACAGGCCCAAAAGCCATAAAGTACGCAGTTACGGCATCAGGTCGAAGAAGGAAAAAAAAGAAGTAATGGATCGAGATGATGAGGCGTACTACAACAGTTATTTTGACTTGTTTAGAACCGATGGCTGGAAGCAGCTTATTGGAGAGTTGACACAGAACGCGGCGACTATTAATAATGTCACCGTTGTTAAGGACACCCAAGACCTATATTTTAGGCAGGGTCAGTTAGAAGTATTGCTATATCTGTTGCAGTTTGAGGATTCAATAAACAACAGTTATGACGATTTGGCAGGACCAGATGATTAGAGTTTTTGATTTTAGGTGCAAAAACGGTCATTTGTTTGAAGAATTTGTAGACAGCACAACTACAACCCATAGGTGCGGTTGTGGCGCTATAGCTACAAAAGTCGTTTCGGCGACTCCGTTCGTGCTAGATGGATCTACTGGGGATTTCCCTGGACGCCACATGAAGTGGGTACGCGAACATGAGGAAGCGGGACGAAAAGGAAGGGAGGCTCGCCGTGAGGCTGGCTAACCTCAATATCTCCATAACCTTTGATAAGGCGGGGCTAAGTTAAGTAATGTCAAGAGCGACAATTATTGATGAGCGTCCAGATGAGGAGGACACCACAGTACCAGAAGAATCAACGATAGAAGCTATTGAGGCCCCTGTAGAGGAACAACCTCAAGCGCCTGAAGTACCAGAAAAGTATCAAGGTAAATCTGTTGAAGAATTGATACAGATGCACCAAGAGCTTGAAAAGTTTTCGGGCAAGCAGCGGAACGAAGTTGGTGAACTGCGGCAAGTGGTTGACAACTACATCCAGACAGAACTCTCGGCTAAAGAAGCACCTGAGCAACAGCAAGTAGATGATAGCGAAGATGTTGATTTCTTTGTTGATCCTCAAAAAGCTGTGGATAGCCGTATTGCTAACCACCCCAAGATCAAAGAAGCGGAGGCTTACACTCAACAGGCTAAACAGCAGGCCACTCTTGCACAGTTGAAGTCCAAACACCCAGAGATGGAGACGATACTGCAAGACCCTAAGTTTGCCGAGTGGATCAAAGGGTCAAAAGTTAGGACAAAGTTATTTGTAGATGCTGACCAATTTTATGATTATGACGCTGCGGATGAACTGTTTACGCTTTTCAAAGAACGTAATCAGGTTGTCCAACAGACTGCTAACGCAGAGTTGGCGGCTCGTAAGAATACTGTGAAGTCTGCTGCTACAGGTAACGCTCGCGGTTCCGCAGAAGGGTCAAGGAAGAAAGTCTATCGTCGTGCTGACATTATTCGACTGATTAAGACCGACCCAGAGCGTTATCAAAGTCTTTCAGATGACATTTTGAAAGCATACGCCGAGGGTCGAGTTAAATAGCCTTAAAGGAGATTTATCATGGCTACAGCAACTTACCCAGGCACAGGCGGATTTACCGCTTTAACAGAAGCAGGCACTTTCATCCCAGAAATCTGGTCGGATGAAATTATTGCTTCCTATCAAAAGAATCTGAAGATGGCACCCCTTGTCAAGCGTATTGCTATGAATGGCAAGAAGGGTGACGTTATTCATATTCCTAAGCCCACTCGCGGTGATGCCAACGCAAAAGCGGCAGATACTGCGGTAACAATTATTGCCAACACAGAGTCAGAGCTGCAGATTGCTATCAATCGGCACTTTGAATACTCGCGCTTGATTGAGGACATCGTAGAGGTACAAGCATTGTCATCTCTGCGTCAGTTCTACACTGAAGATGCTGGTTATTCGCTGGCTGTACAAGTTGACAATGACCTTCACGCGGCCGGTACTGGCTTTGGTGATGGTGGTGCTGTTGTATTCAGCCCTGCTGCTACTGATTATCAGCACACTGGTTGTTTCTTCAACGATAACGGCACTACCACTCAGTACACTGATGACACCCTAGTAGCTGGTGATGAGTTCACGGATGCTTTTTTCCGCGACATGATTCAGAAGATGGATGACAACAATGTGCCGATGGAAGGTCGTAATCTGATCGTTCCACCCGCAACGCGCAAAGCGATTATGGGCATCGATCGGTATGTATCATCAGACTTTGTATCTGGTGGCACAGTCAATAGTGGCTTGATTGGTAACCTGTATGGCGTAGACGTTTACGTTTCCGCTAACTGCAGGACCATCGAAGCGGCTGCTGACAATACCGCATCAAGTGTTGATACCCGTGCCGCCCTGCTTTTCCATACAGAAGCTGTTGTTATGGCAGAGCAAATGGCTGTACGTTCTCAGACTCAGTACAAGCAAGAGTATCTGTCTACTCTGTACACCGCAGACACCCTTTACGGTGTTCAGGTGTATCGTCCTGAAGCTGGATTTGTTTTGGCAGTTCCATCTGCCTAATCAACACGGGGGCTACGGCCCCCTTTCTTCTTTTCGGGCTGGGATTGAGCAATGTCTAACTACACAAAGACTACCGACTTTGCAGCTAAAGACACCCTTCCTGGTGGCGACACCAACAAGGTTGTTCGCGGCACAGAGTTTGAAACTGAATTTGATGCCATATCGACTGCAATAGCAACTAAGTCTGATACGGCAAGTCCCACTTTTACCGGTACAGTTACCATCCCCACTGTTGATATCAACGCAGGTGCTATCGACGGGACGGCAATAGGCGCTTCTTCAGCAGCCGCCGGTACTTTTACAAACCTGACTGCTAGTGGCACTGTCAACTTTAACGGTGCAACCATTAGCAATCTTGGGACGATTACGACTGCCAACCTAGATGGCGGCACAATAGATAACGCTGTTATTGGTGGTTCTACTGCTGCGGCAGGATCGTTTACAACGTTGGCGGCATCATCATCATTGACGGTGGGTGGTGCGGCAGTATTAACAACTGTGACGTTTTCTAATCTGGATGCTGGTGCGGTCACCACTTCTGGCGAAACCTTTACAGATAGTGACACCCAGATACCAACTAATGCTGCTGTAAAAGCACATGTTCAGGCTGTAATACCTACGCTGTCAGTTACTGAATCGTCGGTAACTGCACACCAAGCCGCATTAGCCATTGCAGCAAGCCAGCTTAGTGATGTTACGTCTACAGCAACAGAGCTTAACCTTGTAGATGGCTCAACCGCTGATACGGTAGTAAATAGTAAGGCTGTTATTTATGGCGCGGCAGGACAAATTACAGCTAATGAGCTAGATGTAGACAACATTCAAATAGACGCAAACGCCGTTAAGTCAACTGATACCAACGGTAACATACAGCTATTTCCTAACGGAACAGGGTTTACTGAGTTATACGGCAATACGAACGCTGGCACGATACGTTTCAACTGTGAGAACAACTCGCACGGTGTAACGGTACAAGGCCCAGCACATAGCGCGTCTGCAACCTATACGGTTAAATTACCAGACACTCTTGGACTGACGCAGGCATCAGGCATTGTTACGTCAGATGCCAATGGTGTGGTCAGTTTTGACAACGGCACAATCGAAGAGGTCACGACCGTCACATCTAGCTCTAATGCCGCCACCATCAACCTGCAAGACGGCAATCTGTTTGAGCATGATCTGACAGAAAACGTCACCTATACCTTTAGTAACCCAGCTGCGTCTGGCAGGGCTTCATCGTTTGTGCTGAAGGTGATACAGGATAGCAGTGCCAGAACTATTACATGGCCTTCTAGTGTAGATTGGCCTGCCGCTACAGCACCTACCCTGACTGCGACAAACAACGGTGTAGATGTATTTGTGTTTTTCACCATTGATGGCGGCACGACCTACTACGGCTTTGTTGCTGGGCAAGCACTGGGATGAGCGTAGGCACTAAGCTATTACAAGCCGCCGCTGGCAATGCTGGTGAGGTTGTTTACGTTGATGATGTGTTTTCTACGTTTTTGTGGACAGGAGATTCTAGTGGCTCCCGATCCATAAATAACGGCATAGATTTAGATGGTGAAGGTGGTCTTGTTTGGATCAAAGGAAGAACCGCCGCGTATGACCACGCTTTATATGATACGGCGCGTGGCGCTACAAAAGAGATGTATAGCAACAAAACTGATGCCCAGCAGACGAACTCCAATGCTCTTACATCATTCAATTCCAACGGCTTTAGCATTGGTGACGATACGCTAGTCAACAATAACAATGAAGATTATGTCGCTTGGACATTCCGCAAGCAAGAAAAGTTTTTTGACATTGTTACCTATACGGGCGATGGCAATGCTGACCGACAGATAAATCATAACTTAGGCTCTGTGCCGGGAATGATAATAATAAAAAAATATGTGGGCAGTACGACAAGATGGGCGGTGTTTCACAGAAGTTTAGGCACAGGAAAGTTTTTAAGTTTAGACGATACGGCGGGTGTTACGACTCAAAGTGATTTTTGGCAAACAGCACCGACCGCTACTCAGTTTACTGTAGAAACAAATGGCAATGTAAATAACAATGGTGATTCTTATGTAGCCTACCTATTTGGTCATAACGAAGCAGAGTATGGCGAAAATTCTGACGAAGCCATTATTTACTGTGATTCGTTTACAACAACATCCACATGGGGAAGCTTTAAAGCAGACATTGGATTTGAGCCTCAGTGGATAATCGTGAAAAGAGCAGACGGCGCCAGCGATTGGATAGTTTTAGATTCTATGCGCGGGGTTGCTGGGCCGGGTGATCAGCCGCTTGTTGACACATTGTTTGGTCAGGACTCCGACGATCAAGAGCTAAAAGCGAACTCTTCTGGCGCAGAAAGCACACAAGGTAGAGGCGGGTTTTATAGCAAAGGGTATTTAGGTAATTTGGGTGGGATTGGCAACGCTACCTATGTCTACATGGCCATCCGCAGACCCAATAAGCCAGCATCAGAGTTTACGGCTACTGATTTGTTCACGCTCCAAGCTCAATCACCAGGAGAGGGTGCTGACACTTTTATTTCTACAGGTTTCGATGTAGATACTGTTATATATAGAAGCAGAGCCTCTAGTGCAACGTCAATCGGAGATAGGCTAAGAGGCCAATCAGGTGGAGGCGATTTCTTAACAAACTCCACCGATGCAGAAGGCACTAATACTGGAGCGTTTTTTTTAGATCACTCTGACGGCGTCACCGTAGATTATGCGGGCGGTCATTTTAATATCTCACCTGCCGCAACAGATAAAAACTATATTCGTTATTTTTTTAGACGAGCCAAAGGTTTTTTTGATGTTGTGGCTTATGCCGGTACTGGCTCTGATAGGACTCAGACCCATAATTTAGGTGTTGCGCCAGAACTAATCCTTATTAAAAGAAGAAACGGTTCTGCCGATTGGATATGGTATGTCAGCGCTTTAGGAGCGGGCAAGTATATGTACGGTGATGGGGGTGCTGAATTAAGCAGTACGACCATCTTTAGTAATACCGCTCCTACTGCAAGTGTTTTTTCTTTAGGAAATCAAGGCGGGGGTGGCACTTACAGATTGAATGGTTCTGGAGACACTTACATAGCTTATCTTTGGGCGACTGTTACTGGCATATCAAAGGTTGGTAGCTACACAGGCACGGGTAGTGATTTGAATGTTGATTGTGGGTTTAGTGCTGGCGCTAGATTTATTTTAATTAAACGTACAGATAGTAGTAGTGATGGTTGGTATATTTACGATTCTGCTAGGGGGATTGTTGCGGGAAATGATCCTTATGTGCTTTTAAATTCTACTAATGCAGAAGTAACTAACACCGATTATATAGACCCCCTTAGCTCTGGATTTACAGTCACATCATCAGCACCAGCAGACCTCAATGCCTCCAGCGGCACTTACATATTTTTAGCAATCGCATAGGAATTGACATGGCAGAATATAGAAACAGGTCAAGCGGCGAGATAAAAACGGATACTCAACTTCGTGTAGCAAACAAAAACATGAGTCTTCCAAAAATCTGGAATAGCTCTGTGCATGATGCTTTGAACGTAGACCCCGTATTAGAAGCACCTGCCCCAGAACCCAGCGCGGCGTATAAGGCCGTCGTGCGTAACGGGGCTGTACAAGATGGCAAAGGCAACTGGGTATATGCGTGGAAAGAGCAGGAAATGTTTACTGAATACACCGATGACAATGGTGATGTTCAGACAGTAGCGGCGCAAAAGACTGCTTACGACACGGCAAATACTGCAGCTAGAGCGGCGGCTGAAAGAGCTAAACGCACTGCTTTGCTGATGGAGACAGATCATTACGCTTTGGCAGATGTAACCATGTCTGATGCTATGAAGACGTACAGGCAGGCATTACGCGATGTGCCACAGCAGGCTGGGTTTCCGTCAAGCATTACATGGCCTGATAAGCCGTGATATGTGAAAACAATTGTGCTGTATCTGGTGTTGAACACCTACACCTACACATGGGCTATTGGAAGCAGAACGAGGCTAGAACATTACAGAGTTTGCAAATACAAGGAGCTAAATAGCGAATCAGATCAAACGTATACCTGGCATTTACCTTGGCCTAATTCATATTGCGATCCTTATGTGATTTACGAGGTTCCTGATGATTGACCCAATTTCAGCAGCGGCAGCAGCTACAAAAGCATATGCAGGGGTCAAAGCATTTATTGAAGCAGGCAAGTCCATTGAGGATACGTTTCAAGTAGTAGCTAGGTGGCAAGGCCATGCATCAGATGTTTTGTATGCAAATAAAAGGCAAGAAAAAAAACGCAACCCACTTAAAGATGTGGTGTTTGCAAACTCGGTAGAGGCAGAAGCGGCTCAGATGTTTGCCGCAAAGAAAAGGATAGAAACTCAAAAGAAAGAGTTAATAACATTATTGAAGTACGCATACGGTAATGAAGGAGTAGAGGAGTACCGTAACTGCATGAAAGAGGTTCAAGCACAAAGGCAGAGAGAAGTTTATGCACAACAAGAAGCAAAGGACGCACTAGTTAAGTCATTCTGGATTGCAGTTCTTGTGGGTATAGCTGGCTTGTTAATTACATTTATTATTCAGGCGGTGTTAGGAAAGTGAAAATGGAAGAGCCAACAAAACAAGTAATAGATGTAATCAGCTTTGGCACTGTTATTGGTACTGTCTCTGCCATTCTTCCACCACTATCTGCCCTATTTACAATTATTTGGGTCGGTATTCGTATTTGGGAGACTGATACGGTGCAAGAACTGACAGGCCGAAAGCAGAAGCGCGATGACAAAGGCCGATTTGTAAAGGATGATGACTGATGGCTTTACAGTTTCTAGTTGGCCCAATCGTTAATCTTGCCAAGTCATGGATGGATAATAAGCATGAGCAATCTCAAGCCAGCCATAAAGCGAAAATGCAAGTCATTAGCAATACAGCCACCTGGGAAGAAAAGATGGCTGATGCCTCCGCTAATTCATGGAAGGATGAGTTTTGGACGGTTATTTTATCCATTCCTCTCTTATGTGTTGGTTACTCTATTGTCGTTGATGACCCCGATATTCTTGGCAGGGTTTCTGACGGTTTTGATGCTTTGGATACTTTGCCAGATTGGTATCAGTATCTACTATTTCTTGCGGTATCTGCGTCATTTGGAGTGCGTGGTGCTAGTAAGCTGATGAAGCTGAGGGGCAAGTAATGGCAGAGTTATTTGCTACCGCTGAAAACGAAGACAAAGCTAATGAGATTATTAAGCTTTATAACCAATATCTTGGCCGCGATCCCTTGCAAGGCGGGATAGATGGCTGGCTTGCGACAAATCAAAGCATTGAGCAGATTGAACAGGGCATAGCCAACTCTCAAGAAGCCGCTGTATTTGAAACATTTAATGAGACTATGGGCCGCGATCCAACAATGGAAGAGCGGGATTTCTTTGTAAATGTAAATCCTGCACCTATTGAGAATATTGAGGCAGTTCTATCTAACTCACCTGAAGCGCAACAGTTTCAGACTCAACAGCAGCTAGATGAAACAGATTTGTTGGCTGATACAACGGCTGATGACACAACGGTAGATTTAGCAACTGACACAGCAGTTGATGACACAGCGGTTGTTACTGCAGGGGCTGATGACACAGCGGTTGAAAGCACGACTAACATTCAAACTAATGATCAAGGTGAGCGTCTATATTATTGGGTTCCTTCTGGTGAAATGAACAACACGACTGGATCTTTTGGAACAGAAGAAGATAGGGCTAACAGGCTTTTGCGCGATAAAGGCGGTTATTTTACTGAAGAAGAAATTCGTGCAGCTTTCGATGCTGATAAAGGAATGACTACGTTATCTAGTCAAGTAAATTGGGATCAATACTGGGGCTTCCTAACTGAGCGTCAAAATCTTATTGACTCAGGGCAACTAGAAACAGGGCTAGACGCTTTTCAAGATGGTCGGGAAGCAAAAGGGCAGGCTATCCAAGATGCAGGCGGCTTGATGGCTGCAGGTGGAGCAAAGGAAGCAGGCCCCGGCCTTAGAGACTTACAAAAAGATGCTTACCAAGATTCTTATTCTGACATTGTTTACGGTGAAACACAGCAAGCCTTAATGGAAAAATACGGGATACCACAGACTCTTCAGCTTGATGATGGCTCGTTGTATGAGTTTAATGGTAGTAGCTTCACAAAAACATACGCTCCTGACAAAGGGAGCTTTATGGACACAGCCCTTACTGTGGCAGTGGCGGCTGTATTTACCGGCCCTTTAGCTGGAGCAATCGCAACTGCGACAGGAGCAAGTGCGGCAGCTGCAACTGCGGCGGCTGCTGGAATTGTTAATTCTGCCACTCAGCTGGCAATAACCGGCGACCTTGATGTAGCACAGGCACTTTCAGCGGCGGCTACGGGTTATTTGAATCCCAGTGCATCTGCAAATGTTATGTCCAATCCAAATGTTGCAAGCCTTACGCAACAAGTAAGTGATACTGCTTTCAATGAAGTTACTGGCTCGCAAATAATTGGTGAAATTACTAACGCTAGTGTCAACTCAGGCGCTGTTGTAGACGCAATTTCTAATGCGGTTGGGGCGGCTGCTACCAATGCGATATTTGGAGGAGATGACGGTTCTGATGCCGCTCAACAACCTGATGCAATAGAAAACCAAGCTGCTGGTATTGAAAACGATGATGGCACTACTACTTATTCCGTTTTTCAAGGTGCGTTACCGGATGGATATATTTTTGACCAAACTCGCAATGTTGTCATTCACCAAGAAACCGGAACTGAATATGACGTTGATGCAAGTGTATACGGCGTACGGGTAACCTTACCAAATATAGAGCCACAATCATCAGGTGGCAGCGGTAGCGATACAGCGGCGAATACTAACGCCAGTGTTGATGCGAGTATTGATGGGGTTGATGGTAGTGATCCAGGCGCGTCTGAGCCTGCAACAACCGTAACGGTTGATCCCTCTGCTGGTGCTACTACCACCACAACGCAGGGCCAGTATGAATACATTGGCAATGGTCAGTTTAAAGACAGAATTGACGGAGATGTTTTCCAGATTCCTGGCGATTGGGAGTCTGTTGTATCGGGCCAAGGCATAGGAACTGGCGACTTTGTTGATGAGCAAGTGCTAGTAGACGCTGATGCTAGAGGCGTAGAAGCACCTATAGAAGGTACTGGAGTAAACACACAAGGCACTGCCGCTACAGAAAAGACCGATTTAGAAAAAGCCGCTGACTGGATTGTGGCAAATTTGCCCAACTACGGCGATATGACAGAGGTTGAGGTAAACCAAGCCCTAGAGGGTGCTGGTCTTGAGCCTATTGATAAGAACAATGATGGCACTATTACCTCTAAATCTGAGGTTGTTGCAACTGCTGATGGCAATCAAGCGTCAACGGTAACTGTCACTGGTGGTAACGGCAATGACACCCTTACCGGAGGTAATGGCAACGATACTCTCAAAAACGGTAATGGTAAGGACACCGTTACTGGAGGCAATGGAAATGACACTGTTGTAGATGTTGTTTCCAATGGAGTAAATAACGGTGTTGTTAGCAACGGCGTTACTGGGGTTACTGTCGCAAATGGCAAAGGCCCCGGAAAAGGGCCGGGCGATGGCCCCGGTGACAATGGTGATGATGGCTTAGGCCGAACCGGAATGCTAGCGGGATTAGCCGCATTGCCAACTATGGCTCAACAACAAGGCGACCCGTTTTCTACATTTGATATTCGGATTGACGCTCCGCCTACCCCGCCAGTGCAGATAGCACCCATGGACGCAAGAAAAGAACTGGATAATCAGTTGGCAAGATTATTGAATGACCCTCAAAGCCAGCGTAAACAGTCTTTATTTGGAGGGCTTGTTTGATGACATATTTAAACTTGGTCAACGGAGTATTGCGGCGTCTCAGAGAAGACGAAGTAAGTAACGTATCGGAAAGCACCTACAGCAAGATGGTGGGTGACTATGTAAATGACGCCAAAGACCTTGTAGAAACTGCATGGGATTGGTCGCCATTACGCAATACTTTGACGATTACTACCTCAAATGGTGACAACCTTTATTCCTTAACCGGAAGTCGCAATGAAGGCAAGGTTCTTAACTTTATTAACGATACTTCTAATTGCTTGGTGGAGTATCAGACCCAGAACTGGTTTGACGATAAGGACTTTATTCAAGAGGCCGTCACAGGCTCGCCTAAATACTTTACTTATGCCGGTGTTGATGGCAGCGGTGATACCCAAGTTAAGCTATATCCAACACCGGATCAGGCGTATACCTTAAAGGTTCGCGTAGTTTTGCGAAATGTAGAGTTATCAGCAGACGCTGATACGCTTGCGATACCCAGTAGCCCTGTTTTGCACATGGCAATAGCCTTGTTATCAAGAGAAAGAGGTGAGACAGGCGGTACGTCTACTGCCGAATACTTTGCGATTGCTGATAAGCATTTGTCTGATGCAATTGCTTTGGATGCCCAGAAACACCCAGAAGAGACAATCTTCTACACACCGTAGGATAGGTTATGGCACAGCCGTTACGCAGTATTGATCTTGTCGCCCCTGCCTTTAAGGGCGTTAACTCGGAAGACTCTCCTATTGCTCAGGATACGTCATTCGCAGAAATCGCAGATAACGCGATTATTGATCGACAAGGCCGATTGGCGTCCCGTAAGGGTAATAACGTCCTGACCACCAACAAGACTGCGTTAGGTACAGACCATATCCACAATATCCATGAGTTTTACGACAGTGCTGGTAATGAAACCATATTTAGCACTGGTAATAACAAGATAATGAGCGGCACGACTACGCTGACAGATGTTACTCCTGGTTCATATACCATTACCGCCAATGATTGGAAGATCGTAAACTTCAACGACAAAGCTTATTTCTTTCAAAGAGGTTTTGACCCGCTAGTTCACGACAATAGCAATGGGCTAAGAACCTTTACGGTAGCCAACGGTGGGGCTACTAACGCTACCTTCAAGGCCAATGAGGTGCTTGCAGCATTCGGCAGGCTGTTTATCGCTGGCAACGCCAGTAATGACACCATTATTTACTGGTCTGATCTATTAGATGGCAATGCCTTTTCGGGTGGTTCTAGCGGTAACATCGACGTATCCAAAGCATGGCCTGATGGTGCTGACAAGATTGTTGCTCTGGCTGCACATAATGACTTTCTTGTAGTTTTTGGCGAACACAGCATTATTGTCTACTCAGGCGCAGATAGCCCTTCAAGTATGGCAATCAGCGATACGGTATCAGGTGTAGGTTGCATTGATCGCAAGACGGTAGTCAGCATTGGCAGTGATCTGCTGTTTTTGAGTGACGATGGCCTAAGAAGCCTTGGTAGGACAATACAAGAAAAGTCTCTGCCTATATCCGATCTTAGCCGTAACGTAAAACAAGACCTAATTGCGAAGCTGGCATCCAAAACCAGCCCTGCCAGCACCGTATACAGCCCTGAAAACTATTTCTATCTGCTGTGCTTGCCTGATAGCAACCTTGTTTATTGCTTTGATCTTAGGGGTCGGTTGGAAAATGGCTCATTCCGCGTAACCAAGTGGCCTAGTGTTAACTTCAAGTCTTTTGCAAGAGACAGAGATGGCACTGTTTATATAGGCACTACAGATGGTATTGGCAAATACGATGGTTTTGATGACAACAACTCATCTTATATCTTCCGATATTCAAGCCCTGGTCTAACCTTTGGCGACCCATCAAAGATCAAGATTCTTAAAAAAATACGGCCTACGATTATTGGCGGTAACAACGTAGATATTGTACTTAGCTGGACTTATGACTTTTCGGTTCAGGCAAATACGTCACGGTTTAGGGTAGGGTCTACGAATCCGGCTTTCTTTGGGGTATCAGAATACACTCAGGCAGAATTTAGTTTGGGCGATCTGATTAGCCGCAAGTCTTTAAATTGTACGGGTAATGGCACTGTGATTACGGTAGGTTTGCAAACAGAGGTAAACGGTGCATCTATATCCCTACAGGAAATGAATGTCTTGGCATTGATAGGCAAGACACTGTAATGATTTTTAAAGTGAGAGGAACGTACTAATGCCACATCAAGCGGGTCATTCGTACCAAGATTTGATAGCTCAAGCTCAGGCCAACTCAATGATAAATGAGTTACAAGGCTTGCTATCTCCTAGCCAAGCCTATAGCCCATCAGGAAATGTTACCGGCCCTCAAATTTCTCAAGGGGTGGACTACACAGGGATGTCATCTGGCTCTGTTGACCAGTTAATTAATAGCGTTGCTGGCTCAGGTGGTATTAGCGGTTTATTTGGCAGCATTTTTGACAATATCGGCCCCATAGCCTCCACTGCTGGCGGTCTTGCAAGTGTTCTGAATGCTTACAACCGCCTTGGGTCAATTGGCGACTTTGCCAATGTTGCTGCGGGTCAGATTGGTGAAGATGCTTTTGCGCGGTCTCAGTTCAAGCCATTTACCGTTACGACAGGTACAGGCTCCAGCATTGGTGTAGGTGTACCGGCACCGGGATCTTTTGACCAAATGGGTCAAGAAGCCAGAATCCAGCAGCTTATGGACACTCAAGGGTTGACCCGTGAGCAGGCTATGGCCAACCAACAAACCTCACAAATGCGTGGGTTTGATATAAACAATGATGGTGTTGTTACCAATCAAGAGTTTGCGGCCGCCAGAAATGCGGGGGTTACTGGGACTCCGACGGGTGGTGGCGCATTTACTGGCGCGGGGCCAATGATCGGGCCAAACATCCAGACTGTTTTAAGCCCAGAGCAACAGGCTATATCTTCAGGGGCTTTTACTGATGCTCAGACATTACTCGGTAATGTTGTTCAGGATCGTTCTGCCCGCGAGCAAGAGATATTTGACCGAATACGGGCTACGCAAGAAGCTGAAGAAGAACGAAATCGTCTTGCTCTGGAAGAAAGGCTGTTTAACCAAGGCAGATTAGGCGTGAGAACCTCCATGTTTGGTGGCACACCAGAGCAATTAGCTTTGGCTAAAGCTGAAGAAGAAGCCAGAAATAGGGCGTCTCTGTTGGCAATACAACAAGCCGAAAGAGAGCAAGCGCAAGATGCAAGACTCGGTGCTCAGTTGTTGGGTGCTGCGTTTTTGCCAGAGGCTCAACTACAAAACACCTTTAGAAATGCTTTGACTGCCGCAGAAATCAATCGACGCGCTAACCAGTTTGGCACTGGTTTGTTTGCTGAGTCCTCTATAGCGGGACTAGACGCCCTTCTGGGGTCAGGTATTGGTCAGGCAGAGCTGATGGGTAGGCTTGGTACTGGATTGCTTGGCGGGGCTATACAAGGTTCAGGCCAAGGACAAGGCGGAATTATGGGTATTCTTAGCGATATTGGCGGGCAAGTAGCTCCGCAAATCGGTGAATTTATTACTGGCACACTTTTCGGGAATTAATCATGGCTCTTTCATTTAGCAGAAGTCTTCTTGCGGGACTGACCAACCCAAACTTTGGCGACATAGAGGGGCTGGGCAAGCAGATAGGGTCTGCCAAAGCCATGTCTGACAGGCGAAATATGCTGTTAGGAATGATGGACAACCCCGTTGATTTGGCAAACCTAGCTGTCTCAGACGCGGCCCGTACTGGTGACGCCACAGCAGTATTGCAGGCAACACAGGCGCGAGACTCTGTTGTTAAGCAGCGAACTCAGAACTCTCTCAATCAGCTTGAAGCGGAAAGGCTCGCCGCATCAACGCCAGAAGAAAAGATGCGTATTGAGAAAATTATGGAGAGAGTTGCTGCTGGAGCGGGCATAAGCACGAGCGGCATTACTGGAAAAACTCAGTCTGAAATTGACGCCGCAAAATCAAAGCAAAGAGAGGCAATATCTTCTGCTTATTTTGCGCTAGACCCGAATGAAACTGTAAAAGATTCTGCTGGAAACGAGGTCAGTGTCATTGACCAGTTTGAGGAAAATGTTGGCAAGGCCGGTTTTGGCGCATTTTTATCAAAGCTCAAAACAGAAAAAGCAAGGAACGATCAGTTCAATGCCGACATTGAGGCCGAGAAGGAAAGCCTGACAAAGCCGCTGCCGATACAGAGCGCAAGGGAATCTCTAGCTAACCTTCCCCCGGCGGTACAAAAACAACTTGAAAAGCGGCTTGACGATATAAAACAACCAGACTTTGCGGCTGGAGGAACTTGGTCTTCTGCAACAGAAAGGCGTCAAGCAAGAGACTCCCTGAAGGTAATTAACGACGAAATCCTGAGATACACTATTAGGCAAGAGGTGGAAAAGGCCGACAAAATAGAAACGCTCGAAAGAGAAATCCGCAGACTAGAAGCAATAGATCCGAAGAAGCTGGCTGGAGGGCAAGCAGAGGCCCAGCAAGAGGCGGCTATTGAGTCGCTTATGGCAGAAGACCCCCCCGCGTTTGGAAAGACATTTGATTTTGGCGTTGTCGGAGGAGATGCCAAGGGGCCAGATTTAAGCAATATGGGCCATGTGCGAATGATTAAGCAGAGGGCAGCGTTACTGGCCGAGCAGTCTAATCTGTCTCAGAAGTCTGAGTTGCTGGCAAGACTTCGCTCAGACTTAGCGGCATTGCAAGGGCCTGCTGAAGAGGGTGACGAGAAGAAAAGTGTAGACCCATCAGATTTCGACGAGAGCTAACGTGGCGTATAATCTAAAAAGAGCCAGAGAAGCGGGTCTTTCTGACAGCGAGATAATTGAGTATCTGTCAAAAGACAGAAGTTACAATATCGATGGGGCGCGGGAGGCGGGTCTGACTGAGGCGCAGATTGCCGAGTATATGTCCACCATGAGTGTCTCGCCTCGCAACGAAGACATCCCCACTGGCCTTGATGTAATCAACGTCGATGAGTCACGAGAAGCCGAAAGAGAGCGACTAGAGCGGGAGTTTGCTCAGGCCGAAGCGGAGCGTGCAGCGGCTCAGCGCCGCATTGAAGGCGCAGATGACACCATTCTTGAGAATCTAGTAGAGGGCGTGGGGGAGATGTCTGCTGGCGGCGTCAGTGGCGTTGTCGGCGCTCTTGATTTTGTAACCAGCCCGATTATAGCAGGCGCAGAAATTGTTACTGGCAGGCCGGTGCAAAACATAAGGCAGCGCCTTGCTGGCACTGCTCTTGACCCTGAGCAGACGTTCATGGAGGAAAGGGAAATAGCCAAGCCGGTGAGGGCTATAGGTGAAATAGTTCCTCTCGGGGCGGGCTTTGTTCCGGTGACAAGGGATCCCGGTAAGTTTTCTTCTGCTCTCCAAGACATTCTTGGCCTCGGGATGACGGAATCAGCCGTTGTTGCAAAGGCTTCAGAAGCCGCAGAGAGAGGGTTTAACCTCCAATCAGAAGCCGGGCTTTCACGGTTTGCAGATGACGCTGCCACCCGGTATGACGTAGAGCAAAACAGGGGCGCGTTTGATGACTACGAAGACTTTACAGATCGCGCAATGCCCGAATACGAGCGCAAGCTGGATGCGCTTTCTGAAGAGTTAGATGAGGCTAGACTTGTCCTGCAAGAGGCAGAGCAATCCGCATCTTACGGCCGTGAGGCTCGAATAGAGGCCGCCCAGAAAGATGTCGATGACCTCATTGTAGCTATTGGCGAAACGCCTGTTGCTCCGTCTATGTCTGGAAACGCGGCAGACAGAGTGGCATTTGTCAGGCAGGAGCTACGGTCTGCTGGCGTTGCTGACGATGTAATCGACGGCATGAATCTTGCCGACCGTCATGCGGAGCCGAAACTTTTTGATGAGCTTATAGAGTATGACGTCCAATCTATGCGCTCTCTTTACCAAAATGATCCGTCCTTCCTAAAAAAGCTAGATGCAGGCGCTGGCTCATGGTTTAACAAGGCAGGAGCGCCAGCCTCTAAGCTGGTATCAAAAATAGCTGGGCCAAAAATAGGGCGCATATTCGAATCTGCATTTGAAAGCGGGGCCAGAAGATCTGAGCTTCTTTTTACCCGTTACTTTTCTGACGAGCGATCGGCAAAAGGACTTGGCAAGAAGAATAACAATGACTTAGAAGAGCTTGCTGAATGGGCTGACGGATACGAAGCAAAGGCGATGTTTCTTGACTTACGAACGGCCGCCAATGCCGAAGAGGCAAATGCTAGATTAAAAGGCATCGCCGACATGGCGAAAGGCTCTGTAAGTGATGGCGCATATAGGCTCTTTAAAACCTTGATAGCTGACAGCAGAAGGCATCAGACCGAAGCAGGAAGAATATATAAGCCAGAGGTCAGAAGAGATGAGTTTTTTTGGGCAAGTTCTATGAAGATGGATCGGTCTTCTAGTGATTTGGCCCCAACAACAGTCTCTGGGAAGGTCTACACGCCCGGAACTCAAGAGCGAACTCGTGGGCGTGCAGCCGATATGACGAAAGGGGAGCTAGACAGATATGCAAACCCAATCCTCACGCAAATAAACCGGATAGCAGAAGAACAGGTTTTGATAGAGCTTGCGAAGGCATTCAAAGTCCGGCCGTCTATGGGTATTGGAGATGACTCCAGCGCATTTATGTCATCATTGGCAGACGCGATAGCGCGACAGTCAAGGTCGAGAGAAGTGGGTGATGCTGTTTCAAACCTGACAGCCACAACCTTTAAGGGCGCAAAGTCTGCACCGGGGTCAGCAATTCAGAACTTGATGAAGCTGTCTTACGCGGGAACCTTGGGACAGTTTGATTCCGCATTCCTTAACTTGCATGACGCCGCTGTTGCTATGGTTAAAAACGGGGCAGTGCCAACCCTAAAAGCCATACTAAATAGAGAGGGCATGGACATAAGAGAGTTTGGGATTGGCGGCAACTCAAAGAACATTCAAGAGTTTCAGGCCGGTTTTGATGACTCATTACGGAAAGACGGAACCCTTGATAAAGTTTCAGATTGGTACCAAGACGTTGCATTTAAGGTGTCTCTTTTCCGTGCCGCAGACAGGGCGGGGAAGGGCATTGTAATTCGCTCATCCCTTAATAAGTTCCGCGATCTGGCAACTCGCGGAGACAAGTACTTTGATGAGTTGGAGCATTACGCTACCCCAGCCGAACTCACAAAGATCAGGAAGAGTCTCGTCCAGAACAAGACCATAGAGGAGATGCCCGAGGACGTTTCTGAGATAGTTTTGCGGATGGCGTTCTCAAGGCTTGGTGAGCAACAGCTTATATCTGCGGCAGGCAGGCCAATATACTATCTCAATAACCCCACGCTGCGGCCGCTGTGGATGATGACCGGATTCGCAATTAAGCAAGCTGAGATAATGCGGCTTGGCATTGTTCAAAATCTCAAAGAAGGAAACTACAAAGAGGCTGGAAAGTTTACCGCCAGATACATGGGGTTTGCCGGTCTTGGCTACGGAATAGTTAATCAAATGAGGGGCGTCCCGCAGGCTGTTTTAGGCGATGAGGATAAAGCCCCGAGCATGGAGGGGCTGGTAAGGGACACGTTATCTCAGCCCGTTCAGGTGGCTACATTTGGCAGGCTTGGAACGCCATACGGCAACCGAAAGTTCCAAGAGGATCCTGCTGGTTATTTGGCTGAAAGCGTTGTCCCTCCCACCGGCCTGATTGGGAATGTCAGCAAAGATCTTAGCGACATATTATCAATTCTTAGAGGCAAGGATACTAAGTTTAAGTTTGAAACGCTGAGGAGCATACCGGGAGGCGAAGAACTTCGTGCCGCCCTTCTCTCAGACAGCTAATCCCAACTAACGAACTCTAACCACCCTGCCACACCCGCCGCCCTGTCATTCTCCATACGGGCGGCTTCTGCCTTGTAATGCTTGGCGATTTGCTTTGCTTCTTTCACCATCCTCTTGCCCAGCATGATGTCCTCTACCTTCTCCCTCAGTATCTCCAAGGCCCCTTCGCCATAAGTCTCAACGTAATGACGGTAAAAGTAATCAGGGTTGCTGCCAAACTTCTGATGACAGCCGTAACAGTGGGCAAAGGCGTTCATACCATCGTATCTAACGCCCTTTTTGGCCCGGCCAAAGTAATGGCTGCAGTGCAAAGCCATGCTGTTTTCTTCGTATTTCCTGCCACACCCCTGGCAAGTAAAGTCATTTCGCATCCTGACGCACCGGCTAAACCAGTGGTCTGCTGCTGTACGCTTTAATCGCATGAAAAAGGCTCCACGTAGCGTATTGTTTCGAACACCTCTTCATCCTTGTCCTTGTCCTTAGCCAGCTTTGTTTTGTAGTCCCTGACGATTATCACATCTTGCTTGTGTAATGCGGACATTGACATTGCAGCCTCTAACGCCAACTCTGCGTCATTCTTCATAGCCATATTCCTCTTTTGACCTAGCGATAAGCTGTTTCTCCAGCAGGCTTGCCGCTTTTGTTTTCCCTTTTCTCCTGAGTTTTTTTATCGCGGCCTGTAAGTCTTGAGAGTTTGCAGAAATTATTTTTTGCTCGCTTATTTCTTTATGGGACTGTCGCCTACAATCCCAACATAAAAACGAATACTTAGATTTTATTTTGTCAGCAGCTTTCCTTTTGTTATACATAAAACCAGCCGCCATCTTGTCTTTTTTTCCACACCTCTCACAGGTTACCTCTTCGAGTTTCCTGCCTTTATTTACATTTTCTAAGCTTCTGTGAAGAGGCGTCAGGTGTTCTGCCATGCTTCTCCTTGCCCCTAAGCCACTACCTCTTATAACCTTATTACGACTCATAACTCATCCTTTATTGATTGTGGAAACGGGACGTATATCCCCTTCTTCTCTGAGAGCCACCGTACAAGCACCTCAGCGGCTTCACTGAGTTCCCTGCCGGTTAGCCTGGTGGTAGATGTTTTTTGGTACATGGCCTTAATGATGGGCTTGTAGAGCATTTCCTTGACCAGCCCCTCAGTAAACGGTATCTCAACCTGATCGTTGAAGGGGTGTGCGTTTGAATACCCAGCATCGTTTAGCTGCTCTGCCATCTGTCTAAACCATAAGTGCATGGCATTGTTCTGTCGCTCAGTTCTGCCTGCTGGCTTGATTGAGTACAGGTGATAGCTGCCCTGATTAAGCTGACCTTTTGCAAATTCTATAAAGAACTCTAGCTTTTCTTGGCTGTCTACAATCCACCTATGCCCCTCCACGATCAGCCTCCATGATCTGCCTACCAATCAGTTCTGGTATCTGTGGCACGACCGCGTTGCCTAGGCATCTAAGTCGGTGTGACCTAGCGGGAACCCCATGAGCCACTCGACCCACGTTGGGTTCAGCTGCCCACTTCCTTGCGAATGATGCCTCGCCTCGTCCACCAGAGTTATCGTCGATTGCCCCGTTTTCCTGCAATGTTCGTAAAACTCCTTGCTTTTCGGCCCCTGACTGCCGTTTGCACTCGCGGGGGTACGCCACAATCCAGACCCTATCTCTGTGGTGGTAGGCGCCAACTGCGGAAGCTGGTATACAGTGCCACTCCGCATCGTACCCGACCGAGGAAATGTCCCATAAAACTCGCTTAAACCAATCTCCCCCGTCTCCAGTAAGCAGGTTTGTGACGTTTTCAAAGATGGCATATCGGGGTCGAATGTCCCCAAGCAAACGGGAACATTCTGACCACAATCCACTACGCTCGCCATCAATGCCTGCCTGTCTGCCAGCGGTTGAGATGTCCTGACAGGGGAATCCTCCCGTAATGACATCAACTCCAACTCCGTCTGAAACAAGTCTGTCTGCTGTGATTCGTCTGACATCATCATAGATCGGTACTCCAGGCCAGTTCTTTTTCAATACCTTCTGCGCGTAAGGGTCAATCTCGCAAAAGGCTGCGGTTTCAAATCCGGCGACCTCTAAACCAAGGGCAAAGCCGCCAATCCCACTGAACAAATCCAACACTTTCATGAATTTTTAGTCAAAATAAAAATATCAATGAAATCAAGAATATGCCCACTTGGCCCACTTGGCCCCACTTCTGGGGGGCCGCCCCCTAAAACAGGGGCAATGTGGGCAATGTGGGCAAACCGATGATTTTGTTGAAGTTTTTTTACCGCCACTTTTCACCCTGCCAACGGTAATGTTTTGCATTGTTTGTCGGATTTCTTCTAAGTGTCAAAATGTTGTTTTTCAGCAAATCCATGCAGTTTCGGAGGGTCTTTTTGGTGCATTCGTTAGGGTTTAGATCTTCTTCGTTCAACATCCTAAACAACTCAGCCTGGCTGTATTCGGCCCCACCCTTCATCACGGACTCAAGAAACAGCACTTCGTCTTCGTATTTGGCAAACGCCTTACCGACATTGATCTGTGCCATCTGTCTTTTCTTCAGGTCACTGATGTCATCCTCATCAAGGAACTCAACGGAATCGACCGACTCTTCGTACCCTACTGTTTCATTGGTCTGCCTATACCGGAACCCGCCAGAGAATGAAATTTGCCTACGATCCTTTTCGTTTATTACCAATAGTTCCTGATAGTCTGCAAACTTGTCATTCAGAGGGTCGAGGCCAAACATATTGTCAACGTCAGCTTTGAGATCGCCTACGCCCTCGTAAATCAAGCGACCGTCTAACGATCGATGCTTATTGCAATGGCCTAGAAGAATCACTGTGCCACCCGCTGCGGCAAACTCCCTGAAAACGTGCAGGATGTCAGCTACCTCACCCTTATTCAGCACTGATGCAAACTTCTTCAGGGTGTCGCAGATAATGATTTTCCCGTCTGCCTCGCCTTCCTTCTGAATCAAACTGAGCATTCGTAAAGCATCGTCGGCGTTGCGTAGTGCCGGGTCTTGCGAGTTAGCCAGGGTAATCATAGCCATGCCATGCTTCATGCCCATTTCTGCCTTTTGGACTATGCCCCTAGCCCCGTCATCCTCATTAAAGTAGATAACGTCCGAGCCTTTTATTAAGTTATTGCGGATTGATTTGAAAAGGTTACCTAGAACCCACACCGTCTTACCGGCCCCCGATGGCGCGTAGACAAGCGTTACGGTTCCGGTGGTAATCATGCCTGAGATAACTTCGCGTTCGTTAGCGAGCCTCTCCTTCAGTTCTGCGAGGCGATGGTGGGTGCTGGCAGCTTGGAGCCGCTGTAGGCTGGATAATGGTTCGTTTATATACTTGTCATAACGCCTTGGCTTTTCTTCTAGTAACCTTTTGTATTCTTCTGCAGGGTTGTACTCTTTGTTCATTTCTGCGTACATGGCTCGCATGGACGCGATGAAGTCATCATCTCTGACTGTCACTACTTATCCCTTGTTTGTTGAGCGGAACCTATAACTCTGAATCAGCCGCCTGAGCTTGTCAACAAATTGCTGACCTTTTTTAAAGATCGCTAGGCTTGTCAACTTGCGTTATCTTGAGTTAAACTGCGTTTAGGTCAACAAAGGAGGGAAGAGTATGGCTGATAAGAACAAAGTTCCGGAAAAGTATCAGGGTAATTTAGTTGGCGGGTTGTTTAGCAACAAAGGAGGGACAAGTGTGGCTGATAAAAGCAAAGGTGAAGTAGAGATTCATGGCAAAATTTATCTAACTGTTGCCAGAAGGATAGATGATTTCAGAAAGTCGGCAGAGTTTAAAGGCTGGTCAATTGAAACAGAACTGGTTAGTGCTGAGGACTCGATGGTGGTAATGAAGTCAACGATCCGAGATGGCGATGGCAAGCTTGCAGCTACAGGGTACGCTGAAGAAAACCGTAGCTTTGGCAAGATCAACAAAACATCAGCCCTTGAGAATGCCGAGACATCGGCGGTCGGCAGAGCATTGGCCTTCCTGGGCCTTGGCGGTAGTGAAATAGCCAGTGCTGATGAAGTATCCACAGCGATTGCACATGGTTCAATCAAGGATGCGATGGAGCCGATTTTGCAACATAACGATGCAGCTAGAGAGAACTTTGATTCTATTTACTTCATCAAGAAATACATTAAGGCCGGTGATGTTGCCGGAGTTGCACAGATATGGCTGGAGTTGTCTAACGACATCAAAGAAGCCTTATGGGTTGCCCCGACAAAGGGCGGCGTATTTACCACAGAGGAGCGGACTTTCTTAAAGTCAGATGAGTTCGCACAAGCGAGGAAAGAAGCAGCATGAGTGAAGAAAGAGATTTCGTAAACGGCATGATTATTAAGAAACCTAATAGCAATGCTCCAGATTGGGTTAAAGCCAAGGTGTCTATCAAACTTGATGACTTCAAAGGTTGGATTGGCGGTTTTGTCAAAGATAACCCCAGTGATGAGTGGATAAACATCGATATTAAAGAATCACAGAAGGGTACATGGTACGCCGAACGTGATACATGGAAGCCTGAAAAGAAGGATTCCGCCCCCGCAGCTAAGGAAACAGACGATATTCCTTGGTAACATTAACCGCCGCTGCGTGACTCCTTGCAACGGCATTTTTGCCCAGACCCCAAGCTCTGGGTTTTTTTTGAGGTAAAACTATGTCTGACAAATACGTTTATTGGCGCGAACTGGGTGATACTTTTAAAGCCTACACCGCACCTAAGTTAATGCGCGTCCTAGATGCGAACGGTATTCCCTATCGAAAAGACGCCAAAGGTAAGCCAATGGTTGAAAGGGTCCATATTGACTCTACTGCTGCCGACACCCCTAGCGCGGTTGATGCAATGGATAATATGGAAACCCTGATTGACGAATTTCCCACCACCGTTACGGTAACGTCAGAGTGAAAAAGGATCGGGGCGGCTGGCTATCGGATATACCCGAATGGCTACCGCCTCTTATCCTGGTTTCGGCTATCTCGCTTTATTTTTGGTGGGGTAGTTGGTAGGAAGGGCGGCGTTTTGTCTACAGGTGCCGCTGACCTGCCAACAGGCAACAAGGGGATGCCTTAGACACTTATAAGTCTATCATCTTTTGTTGTTTAAACATTTATACAAACGCTACGATAAATAGCAGGGCTGCTAAAAACACTAACAGCCCCGCCATAACGCCAACAATAGTTAACAGCGCCTTCTCTGTTGCGTTGCTATACATCGCCGTGATCGCTCCAGTGGTAATCGCTGCCATCGATCTCGTCCCGTATCAACTGTTCAATGTACGATTGATCAAAGCAACTGGTCACGTTTACTGTCTGAATTACCCCCGCAACGCGCATAAGCACTTTTTCTAGCTCAAACGCGCCAAAAGGTGCTGATTCATCTGGCGGCAGCACTTCGTAATGTATGTCTACGTCACAAGTGCCAAAGCCAACCCCGTTATTATCAAAACAGTCTAGCTCCGCGCTTAAAACGTGCTTACCAATAATGCTCAAGACACCCATATTAAACCCCCGCCTTTATGCTGTGCTGGACTGCTTCCAGGTGCATCAGGGCCAGATCCAACCCCACCTCTTTACCGCGCAAATAGCCTTCGCCGGCTCTATCTTCCTGAGCCATAGCTTTCTGCAAATCTAGCAAGGTCGTTTCATGCAGTTCTTTTACTCGTCTGATAGACCAATCAACTGAGCTTAATAGATCAAACCTTTCGTCAGTATTCACTGCTTCACCTCCCCTCTTAGAATGTCGGCGGCTTCCATTAAAGAAAGCGTGATCTGCGCGATTGTGTCGCTTTGTTCTACCTTTGAAAGCCTGTTGATGGTGCTGGCTAAATCGGCACAAGCCTCTTGCAAGCGTAGGCGGTCGCTTTTTGGTTGCTCTTTTACATACGGGAACAACTGACGCGCAATCGTCCGAACATCCGCAGCGTGGACTAAATCCAAGCTTTTGAATGTGTCGTGTATGTGTTCATAGACTACCTGTGCCTCTGACTTGCAAAGCCAAGGCGCAGACTTTGAGACGTATTGAAGTGAATAAACGGTCATAACTCTTTTCCCCTTTGTTGAATTGCTAGATTATATTGAAAAGTTTAAAACATTGCAAAAGGTTGGCAGGTGTAAGCGCTGACGCCAATCTATCCGGTTCACCTCTGCGACATCGTCCCCCGGCCATTGCTATCAGTTTTCAGCTACTTACAACCTTAACGCTTGCCATCACGATTATTTACGGATAATTCCGACCCTATGGCGGTAAAGCCATTTCTCATCGTGCGGAGTCACACTAGCCGGTTACTACCCGGCACGTTCTTAAATGTACCGTTGCGCGCCGTCTGGCGAGATCAAGGCGGTTATATCGTCATCATTGCAGGCCAAGTAACGCGCGGCCAATAATGCCGCCTCAGGGCTGCCATGCTCGCCGACCGGCACGGTATCGCCGTCAATCTCCGCCACCCACTGATTACCTATCAACAATTGCCCAGGGTGCGGGAGAGGCTGACGGATTGCCCGTCTGTTTTTCCGTTTTGTCGGTAATGTGGTACAAATTGCAACCGTTTTCATGCTTCCCCCTTAGTATTCGCAAACTTCAACATCAAAGCCACGTTCGGTTAAATCATCGAAATATGCCGCCCATCCTTCCGCGTACACTTCAGGTATTAATGTGTCACGGGTAACGCCTACCCGTATATCATCCGATCTGATATAAGCTGACCATTCAACAAGGCGTCCTGTATCGTCTGTTTTTAGGTAGATTCGCGCCGTTTTCATGCCGCCTCCATTTCTTCTGGTACTCGGTAGCCGTTGAATACTTGAAGCGTTTTTGCCGCCATGAATTGCCAATAATTATCTAAAATCCTGTCCTCCTGACGCTCAGTGGCGTCGGGCGAAATACTGCCCCACTCCCGCGCCATCTCTAGAATGGCGTGGTTTCGATATTCAATGTTAATCGCCAACCCTTGCAACCAGTCTGTGACGGCATTCTGTGGCCCTACTTGATCCACTCGCCATTGGTATTCATCCGCGAAAATCTGCGCGCCTGCTTGCGCCACTTCCTTATTTGTCATGCTGTACGCGTTGTCGTATTCATATGCGTCTAGTTTGTCGCGTAGCGCGTCAATGATGTGTAGTTTCGCCAGTCGGTCAATTTGTTTTCTGCTCATGGTTTGTTCCCTCGTTTGTTGTGCCAGTGTTGGCACCGGAAAAGGCCCGCAGCGTCACCTGGTGGGCCTGTTTGGTTTGGGCGTGTTTAGTTTGCCAATTCGTATCCAGCGTAATGATAAGACTCAGGCAGTTTGCCCGCGTCTATCCAATCCCCATCAAATTGCAGTTCCGAACCGCCATCAAAAACCCAATTGTCCCAATGCCAATCACCAATGCGTGGCCTTAAAAGGCTATAGCTTTCGGGCAGGACTGTGATGGCTTCCAATGTGTCGCATGAAGTAGGATCGCAAATGATGAACTTTGCCCCCTGTAAACTGACCTCGTGCCTATCTACTACCGTGTGGCATGGGTTGTTGAAAATGTAGACTTGTTGGCCGTTATGAGTCTGGCCGTGTACTGGTTCGTAGGTAGCGCCACCGCTAAGTTCGTTTGGCATTATCGTGTCCCCGTTGAATCCATTAAATTGCCGGTGCGATCAAAAATATCTGAATTGGGATTCTCAACTGCTTCTACGGCGTGCCAGAAATCTATAAATGATGACAAAGCCTTCTTTTGTTCTAAGGTCATAGAATCCCCGTGATCTATCATTAACTCAATCGCGTCGCCGTCATAGTCTGGATAGCCTCCCGACTTCAGCATCTTTTCATAAACTTCTGCCAAGGCGTTTAATGTGGTGTTTATAGACATAGTTTTCCCCTTATCGTCGGAATAAATGAAATTGATCTTCTAATTGCGCCATCAAGTTTTGTTTGGCTGTTTTGGCGTAGTCTATTGCTCGCTCAATGCTATCTGTTGAAGCAACAAACTCTTCCCGCACATCTGGGTGATCGCTTGTAATAACGATTGTAAAAATGTCGCCTCCGCTCTCGCGTTGCGCTGGATCGGCATAATCAACAAAAACTTTTAACTCAATATGCGCCTCTTCGTAATGTCCAAACGCAATAGATGGGCAAACGTCATTACCATAAGTAACGTCATCAAACCCCTCAGATTCCAGAGATCTGGATAATTTCAGAAATGTGGCGCGGTTGTCATAGTCGCGAAACCGCGAGTTTTCAAAATGTCGCATAGTTTTTCCCCTGTTTGGTTGTTGGGATAATTCCCGCAATGCCCCCCAAAAGAGGGGCATTACGTGAAGCATCCTAACTAGCTTGAACGGCGCTAATAGCGCGTTTGATAACGTCAGACTCTAATTCCCCTTTGTGTTGTCTACTTCAGAAATCATTGCCACAAATACTGCGAGAGACAGGGCAAACAAACCCAGCCCCCACAGTATATTTGTGCCGTTCATGGTGTACGCGCCGTGTATGGTCAGGCCTGATCCGGTAAATAGATAGGTGGCGAGTAAGAACTCATAGGTACGGAATTTGGTTTGTGTGTTCATGGTGTAACCCCTTTGGTTTGTTGGCATCAGTGCGGTGTGCATCTGATGGTCTAATTAAAACATATTAAGGTTTGCCATGTAACCCTTATTCTTAGAATGTTTTGAAATGTTTGGCAATGTTCTTATGACTATCTTGGCGCGGGTGTTGCCCGCTAATCTCTGGGGGTGATAGGTTATAGGCACCCTATCAGGCACTCACACTCCCACTTTCTCCGTTCCACT
>VTLG01005892.1_pt1 | contig 32984 bp, 45 predicted proteins | sample 4694571 | NCBI WGS metagenome assembly VTLG01 (sample SAMN12604809, study PRJNA352737) | marine metagenome | biome: ENVO:00000447; feature: ENVO:00000209|ENVO:00000569|ENVO:01000036; material: ENVO:00002151; isolation source: viral sequences binned using virsorter ...
GCTTGCTGCCAGCGGCAGTTTCGGATGCACCACAGGTTCAGTTATATCAAGTTCGGGCACAATACCCAGCCGTCGGCACCCTTCTTCTAAAATCGTGCGCTCAAGCAAGTTGCCAAAGTAAGTGTTCTCGTTGCCTTCCCACTCTTTGCCTTTCCCCTCTTTATGCGCCCACATTTCTAGCAGTTGTTCGTTAGGCGTCTTGTAAGGACTCAAGCCCATAACGTATGGCAAGATACTACAGCTACACATGAGGTCTGATGTTAGTTTACCTACCATGCTATTTAGCCCCCAGAACATTGACGGCTAACTGCGAGTCCTGTTGATCCTTGACGGCCCAAACGATAGCTTTTTTACCCGATTTGTTGGGGCGTTTAAGGCCGGTGTTTGCAATTAAATCCAATGCAACCAGTTCCGAAAACCGTGGCCGGATGGATAGGATGTCTTTTTCAAGTCGCCCCGCTGCTTCATCAGCGGTTAGCCCGCCATGGCTGTACAGGGCATCCAGCACCATCTGGCGCAAACGTGGCGCCTTTGGCTCCATGTCTTGTGCGGCATCAATGCTTGTGTCAGTGTCAGCAAAGCCGGGAGAATTTGGGTAAGGCTGAGTGAATAAATCTGGCTGCATCATATCGCACCCATAACGGCTGCAAGCATGATTGTGCCGGCGTACATTACGCCCATTAGTGCTACTAAAACCAAACTACCGAAAAAGTAGTTAGCAAATAAGCGAATGCGTGTTTCGCTTGTCAGTCTATATATTATGCGACTTTTAAATAACATAATCCTTCTCCTTCCTCTCTTTTCCTAAGAATTATATTTGTCAGGGAATAACGACCTTAAACCATAGACATACGACATATCGTCGCGGGCATAGTTTTCTAAATCGTCGTTTGCTTTCTTCAAAATAGTCCTCGCGGTCAGCACCTTCTGGATGTTAGTGCTTCGTTCGTTTGCAATCTCATCAAATATTCGGGCAAGGTCTTTAAAGACAATGGCCGCGAATCGGATATGATCTGGGTGTAACATCGGCACCAGTAATCGTGCATGTCCATCACCCAGTTTCCGCACAATAGAGCGCAGTTCCCGCCGTGATTTCGGCTCATTTTTATCATATCTCTTAAGACGCTTGTTAAATTTACTTACCATTTGTTATCGTTTTGACATTTTTCTATCAAGTATTTTTTTGTGATTTATAACCAAAATTTTAAATGTCAACTATTTATTACCCTCTATCCGATCTATGATGGCTTTCACCTGTTGCGGGTGCCAATGCCATTCCCCTTCCCCATACCCAGGCGTGCCAAAAACGGCCTTATCCTTATCGATCTGGCGCTGCCGTGCGCGGGTCTGAACGCCACGCCTCGTCAATTCCTTGGCGATTTGACGCATGGATGTCATGCCAAGCTGGCGGCATTGTAGGATTTCGGGCCAAACACTGAGCGCATAGGCGTCGGCCCTGGATTGCTTTACCTTCTGCCCTTCTTTCTGAACCTCATCCCACTTTTCCGATCCCAGTTTCGTTATCTTCTTTTGGCGATCAGACGCCTTGGTTGCATAGAAGCCGTTTTCCTTGATGATGCGCTTCATTTCCGCACGGGTTTTTTTAACCCTATCGCTGATCTGTTCACGTTCGTACTGCGCCATCGATACAATTATGTGGATGGTCAGGTCCGACACATGGGGCTGGTCGGCGCATACGAACTTAATGCCGCTTTCCATGAGCCGGGACACGAACGCCACTGAACGGCTCAGTCTATCCAGCTTGGCCACCAACAGCGTGGCGCCGTGCTTTTGGCACATTGCCAGCGCGGCATCCAGTTGCTTCCTTTCCTTTTCCGATTTGCCGCCGCTTTCAACCTCAATGAACTCGCCAATCACTTTCCATTTGCCGCCATTGAGGTAGTTGATGCACATTTGCTTTTGTGCATCGATACCCAGGCCGTCGGCGCCCTGCTTCGCGGTGGACACCCGAAAGTACAATACCATCGGGTCATTCGTACCAGCGCCATGCTCATAGACGCCGCCAGCGGCAAGTGTCGTTGAGGATTTAAGTTCGTCGGCCATCACTCCCCCCGTTCTGCCAAAATTTTATTCACAGCCCGCATATTGGTAATTGCAATAACCGCTTCACATTTTGGATGTTTCTTAAAGACCTTTTTAATGCGTACTGGGCAACGGGATGACCACCTGTCTTGCATCAACCAACGGGGGATTCTCTCACAATGAGGGGGAATAGCGCGGCGTGTGGTATAACGCCCATTGCCATTTATCCACTGGCTTGTAATGACAGCCCCGCCACGTCTTTTTAGTTCTGCCAACGCTTCAATTTGCGATTTCGTTATTTTTCTGTTCACCATCACCCTTCTCCCTTTGTCTCATTAATTACAGATTCGAGAGTGTGATTCCTCATATCATCCAGAACGTCATACGCCATATCCCGCAGGTCATCGTGGTAAGGCTCAAAGTCGAAGTCGAACCGCTCACTGGCATCTACTGAATTGACCTCTAGAAACAAGTCTTCAATAGCGTCCTGCACTTTGTCTTGCAGTACATCGCCGATTTTTTCTGAGCGCAAACCCATGCCAGAAATGTATGTGGCAATCGTGTTTCCGGTGCAGCCATCCATCAAATCTGACAGCAAATCTTGGCCGCACCATGTTGACGGTTGTTCATATTCGCCCGTTTCTTCGTCATACTTTTCGTCGGACGTCGGCATCAATGACACATCACCATCGCGCCGTACTGGTTCTGCCAACATTTTTATTTCGCCCAACCAGTCACTAACGAGCGCGTGAATTACTCCATCGACTTGTGACCAATCGTCATTAGCTGTCGGTACCCTTTCCATCACCCTTCTCCCTTCTGCATTTTGTAATCATCCCACAACGATCCAACATCGTCGGCGGCGCTTTCAAGCGCGATCTTCGACTTAATGGCTTGATGACCAGACCGCCATTCAAGATCAATCTTCACTTCTTCGTGACTACGAAATACGTCACCGCCGTGCAGATCGTGGAAAAGCTTTTCGACTGCCCAATCGAACTCGTCAGGCATCTGATCGACGGGCATGAACCCATCGTTATTCACTTGACCGACTTTGCCCTCACGTTCAGCAATTTCCCACGCCTCGCTGGGAAGTTCTTCACGGCCCCAGCCCCCCTGTAATTCGGCAAGCGTGTAAATAGAATAGCGATGGTTATCACTTTCCATTTCATGGGCGTGGTCTAGTATTTCGCTTTCACCATTCCATGCAATCCATGCAAACGCATCGCGCTGATGGGGTACTTCTAAAACGATAATTGGCTTACTCATCACCCTACTCCCCTACGCCGCTTTTTTCTTGGTGGTCTTGGACTTCACCGGAAGATAAACGTCGTGCATAATTTCTTCCTCAAAATCATTCCAATCCAAATATGTTTGTAGTTCACCATCGCACGTTGCAATGGCCGCATATTCATACACATGAACTTTTGGACGGGGCCATACTTGTGGAAACCAACGTCGTTCTCTGTTGCAGATAATTTCCCACCGCTCTACGAAAGATTTATTTTTCCAGTAAAAATGTTCTTTGCCCAGGTTAAAGAAAATTTGGGCTGTATCTATCCATGACATGAGCCGGTATTCGGCGCTGTGGTCTGGCCCCACCTTAACACGGGACAAATACAATGTGTGGATGGTAATCCTGTCCCAACCGAATTGGCTCCAATCATTTTTCTCTGGGTTGATTTTCCAAGTGCGCTCAATGCTAATTACGTTTGTCATTTGCTTCCTCCACCAAATGCCATGTTGAACCCTTGGTCCTCTATGACATCGTCAAGTTGCGCTGTTTCCAAGTTTATCTGAACACTGAGGCCGTTGAGGGACGCATGTGACACTTCGCTGGATAAACAAACCTTTCCACGAATGCCGATGTAAACGCTAAAATCATTGGCCCGTATATCAATGATGCGTTCAAGTTGCTGTATCGTCAGGTTCTTGATCTGCATGTTGGTCAGTTCCTTGCGATCACCAGCCTCATTGATGTCTGTGATGTCGCGGCTACCGCTGGCAACGCTATTAATAAAAGCGTCAATAGTGGTCTGATCGTCTTCCGATAATTCGCTATATCTGTTTATCACTATTCTGTTCCTCTCTGTTTATGTTTCAACAACCCAATGTTATCAAAACGTCCTGTCTATACGAGTGTATACACATATGGTATAAGAGCGTCAAGTTTTAAAATCAAAAAAGTTGACGCATGCAAACCAAAACTCCATTCTTTATTCGTTTAAGGCCAGATTTGATGCAAAATCTTCGCTTCGAATCGGAGCGCCGGGGCATGACTATGACCAAAATCATAGAACGTGCTTTAGACGCCCAATTTAGCGCGCAGAGCGGCAATGTCGTTAATTTAAGAGATCACTTGCCGGACGACGCAGATGGTCTTTAAAAGCAAATACCGGGCCGTCAAAACGGAAGTCGATGGCATCACCTTTGATAGCAAGCGCGAGGCTGCGCGCTACATGGAACTGATGCTCATGCAGCGCGCCGGCGAGATTAAACGTCTCGAGTTGCAGCCGAAATACGATTGCGTCGTCAATGGCAAGAAGATCTGCACCTACCGCGCCGACTTCCGATATTCGACAAATGAAAATTCAATTGTCGAAGACGTGAAGGGCATGAAAACGCCGGTCTATAAATTAAAGAAGAAGTTGGTCGAGGCGCTGTACCCAGGCGTCATAATCCAAGAGGTTAAATGATGTGTCAAATGTGCGATGGAACATCAGAAATTTATCGACCTGTGACGACGATCACACAGGAAATTGAGCGATATTTCCAGAAAAATGGACGGATCGAAAGTGTGTTTGAAGACGTGAAACAAAACATCGGTGGCATAGACGCTTGTCCAGTTTGCGCTGCCAAATCTGAGACAGAATACCATGATTTGCCCTAGCTGCGATGGCACCGGCCGGGTCGAGCGCGTCAATCGGAACGGCCCTTATGAAATACCCTGCCCGCATTGCTGGCAATCACTTGGTGAAGTAGAGGACGACGAGGATGGCTAAAAAGCGCGCGTTTCCGCACCAGAAGGGCTGGAACAACGCAACCCGTGTGCAACAGGAAGAACGTGATTTTAACAACATGCCGAAATTTTCTCCGACAGAGGATATTAGTTTAAGTAATCGGTTTACGCGCCGGGCAGAGGCGGCAGACAAACGACGAAAAAATCCTAGCGCACCGGCCATTTTTAAAGGTGTTCTGAAGTGACAGAAGTTAGGCTGTCATACGCAGAAATATTGCAGGGCGCGATGGTTGGCGTGATGCGCCAAATTCAAAACCTTAAAGCTGGCCGCACCCATGCTCATGGTGCCGCGCCAGACAAGGGCTGGCAGATGCACTTGGAAGGCGCGCTGGGTGAAATGGCACTGGCAAAACATTTAGACGTTTATGTTGGCGGCACAGGTGTTTTGCGCGGCCCAGACGTTGGTGACTGTGACGTTCGCACAACCGCTGGCGCCGACAATCGTTTGATTTTGCATCCAGATGACCCAGATGAGCGGGTGTTCTGGTTGTTGACGGGTCAAAACGGCAAATACACCGTGCGCGGCAATATTTTAGGCGCAGAAGGCAAACAGCAAAAATGGTGGAAAGACCCGGTGGGTGGGCGTCCGGCCTACTTTGTGCCGCAGGGAGAATTGAACAATGGCTAAATTTCCTCACCTACCGCTTTGGACCGATGCGTATATGGCCGACACGTTGCACCTGACGCATGAAGAACATGGTCTATATCTGATGCTTCTGATGACGATCTGGCGCTCACCAGATTGCAAAATTCCGAACGATTTGGAGTGGGTAAAAAGGCGCTTGCGGGCAACCGATGAGCAAATGGATATACTCGTCAAAAGGCTGATAGATGACTTCTTTGACACTACCGGAAATTACATCTTTCAGAAGCGATTAAAGGAAGAATACGAATATGTCACAAAAAAATCGAAAAAGAATAGCGTTTCCGCTAAGTCCCGATGGCAAAAGGAAAAACAGGTATGCGAACGCAATGCACCTACACCTACACCTACACCTATAAGAGATACTAACGTATCTCTTTCGCCCAAATCTGACGATTTGTTCGAGATTTGGTACGAAACATGGCCGCGAAAAGTCGGCAAAGGTGGAGCGCGAAAAGCGTTTAGTGCGGCCCTCAAAAAAACCGATTTTGAAACTCTCTGCCGGGGCCGTGATCGGTTTATCCAAGCGGCCATAGGTCAGGACAAAAATTACATTCCATATCCCGCAACATGGTTGCGCGGCGAAAGGTGGCTAGACGATGACACAGCAATTAACCCAACGCCAATCCCAATCCGTAGTGGAAACGGAGCGCAATCTGCAAGCATCGCTCCCGCCGTCAGTGGTTTCGTCGCTAGACGCGGTGGTTGACAAGGATTTTAACGTGGTTGCCTACACCATCGATGGTCCCTGCCCCGTTGATGACATTAATGCAGCCATTGCAGCCATCGATGCCGCCAGCCAGCCGATGCCAGCCAGGGCGTTGGGTATGCTGATTGCCGAAGTCTTTAGCCTGACCAAGCGAAAAAAGGATGATCAGATCACACTGGATCTTGTCGTTGAAGCCTATGGATCAAGGCTTGAGCAATACCCCGCTGACATCGTACATGAGGTTCTGACAAAGTGGCCGGATCAATCCATGTGGTGGCCATCCTGGCATGAACTGAAAGAGGAAATCGATTGGAGAAATAATCGGTCAAAGATTAAGGCGGCGTTGGAGAAGAAACTGGCGCCAGACCGAACGCAATCCGTCATCAACCAAGCAGCGAGAGGATTTAGTGCATGAATTTAATAGGAAAAATTGTTCAAGTTATGGACGAAACGTCGGGCGAATCCGCCAAGGGGCCGTGGCGAAAGCAAGAATATGTTCTGGAGACTGATGGCAAGTATCCAAAGCAAGTTTGTTTTATCGCGTGGGGTGAAAAAATTGATGAATGGGCAATCAAGGAAGGGGAAACACTGGATGTTTCGTTTGACCTAGAGAGCCGCGAATATAACGGCCGTTGGTATACGGATGTCAAAGCCTGGAAGGTAGCAAAAGACACATCGATTAGCCCGCATGATGTGTCCAAGGGCAACGGATTTCAGCCGGAAGACGATGACATTCCGTTTTAAATCATGGCGAAGAAAAAGAAAAAAATTACAGCGCCGCACGCGGATTATGGCACCGCCGAAAGCAAGCAACATGGAGAGTTTGTCCTCGAAGACACGATGGTTGCCGGTGTCAAACGTGTCAGAAACGTCACCGTCGATCCACTCGAAACCCTCAAGCGGCGTAAATTAATTACCGGCTCACAATACGATGCTGGCCAGCGGTTTGCCGAAATGTTTCGTAAGGCCATGCTGGCAGAAATTTACGCCACAGTACGGTTCGGTCATATCCCAGCAAACCCGAACGTTCAAATGATCGAAAGCGTTCAGAGGGCCAAGGCGGAAGTGCGGTCGGCACTAAAACACATCGGGTATCCGCTGGCGTCACTGGCGGAACACGTAATTGGAAATTGTTATGCGATTAGCACTTGGAAAAACGGCAAAGCAACGGTGGAAACACTACGTTTGGTACTAGAAGGTCTAAAAAACCACTATAAAATGTAGATGTTAATGATTTGTCCTAGTTTACAAGTCGATTTTGATTGTTTAATTTGTGAAACGATGGAAATTTTTGACATTGGAACCAGGCGATGGGCCGTCCGACCAAACGAACGCCAGAATTGATCCATAAATTGCTGTTAGGTTTGGAAGCTGGCCGGTACGAAAACGAGCTATGCGCTGAACTTGACGTGCATCCAACCAACGTGCGCGAATGGAAACGTAAAGACCGTGATTTGCGCGAAATGGTCAACGAGGCTAGGCGCGATGGTATCCTGGCGCGCTTGGAAGCAGACAAACTGGCACTTGAGGCGGCGATTAGCCGTGACGATATTTTGCGGGCGAAAGAATGCTTGTCGCATTCCAGATGGGAAGCCGAAAAACTGCTTAAAGATTTTCAACCAATTCAGAAATCCGAAGTCAAGCATAGCGGCCCTATGATAATCGGCTGGGAAAACGAAACGCCAAATGCTGGCGAAAATAAAAAGCCCGAAGATGAAACTAGCGGGCCGCGATTAGCCCACTAGCCCCAATTCAGTCAATTTTCGCGCTGTTTTTCGCGCAACATAAGACGCAAAGCAACGGCGACGGGGCTTTGGATATCCTGGGTGCCATCTTCCCAACGGCGCACGGTTCGCGGGTTTACGGCCGTATGGCCGGGCTCAGATAGCGCAAAGGCCAAGCCCTTAACCGATAGGCCAAGGGCGCGGCGAATGCGCTTTAATTCGTCGGGCGTCATTGCATAATTAATCCAATGTCCTGGGTGCGCGGGTTTATTTGACCATGTATAGTGTCGCATGAAACAATATTCCCAGTCTGGAATAAAACAACCCCGTCTAATTCGTCGCCGATTTTATCTGCTAAAATTCGTATTTCGGGTTCTGTGGATTTCGCAACAAAAATTCTGACTCTATCGCCTTTTTTAAATTGCGGCCACGGCGCCGCAACTACACCGTTTCCGATATAGATACCCGTCGCCCATGGTGGCGTGATTTGTGGCGTTTTCATTTTTAAAGCCTTTCAATTTGCAATTTTGCATCAGGATTTTCGGATAACCAATAATCGGGAATCCGATCTAATTTTTCGGCGTAGGTGTGAGGGTCGTTTTTTGCGTCTTCAATCCAGGACCAATATTTTTGATCTTTGGCTATTTTTGCGCGTTCGGATTTCTCTTTTTCTAACTCTTTCATATTATCCGGCGTATCAATAACGCGAACCAGGTTTTTATAAACATTGCGACCCTTTCGCCGTATTTTCTTTTTTTGCAAAACGTCTTCGGCATACATACCTTCGGCGCATTCAACATCAATAGTAAAAGTATGCTGCCCGCGTTTATTGCCATAACTCTCTTTTACAATTTGGCCAATAATTTGACGATTTCCCAGAAATTTAGGATTTCTAAAAGATCCGGCAAATACGGGTTCGGAAATTTCTATTTTCATACCTGTAACTAGGTTTGTCATTTGTTTCCCTTTCATATGGGCATCATTGCCCTACTAACACCAAAGGCGGGCAATCCCTAGGGAACCCCGCCAATGGCGATCAATCGCGCTGTGAAGCGTCTATGCGGCCTTAGATAGCGATTTCGGTTGCTGCTCAATCATCCAATTAAGAGCATCGCCCGCTTTGCTAGCGGCACGTTGAAAAGCGGTTTTATCGGATTTCAACAAACGCAACCAGCCCGCTAAATACTGGGCGTGGTCTTCGCGTGGTGACGTTGAAATGCCAAGGTGGGCGCAAACAAAACAGGCCGTGCATTCGGCAATCAATTCTTCAAAAGCCCGCTCTTTTTTATTGGTAAAATCGCGCGAGGAATACCGGTCTAGTCTGGAAACATGGCCAGTTGCATGACCGGTTTCATGCGCCTCAGTTGAATAATAGCACTCCGTGGCGGTAGATGTAGGCGTGTCGATAAAATCGCTCATTGGCGGTAAAGAATAGAAATCGCCAGTGGGTTGATAGAATGCTCGCCCGGGTGCTTCGCGCTTTTCAATGCCAAGGTTAGAAAAGAATTGTTCGGCCTTTTCTATACTATCAACCAAATTTGGTCTTTCTGGGCGTTCTATTTCGTAACCGTCGATTTGTGACGCATTGAAAACGCTCGACGCTTTAAACCTAGTAAAGGATATATGGACAGTCTCAGTCTCGCCGGTTTTTACGTTGTCCATTTCTTGGTCAAACGCGCAAGGAATGGGAACAGAAATAAAAGATCCTTTCTCGCCGGCCCTAACATTGTATTTTGACGGTTGAATAATCTTTTTATTTTTACCTTTTCCCTCAGTTTTCCCGCCGCCCAACTCAAACCATTGTTTATATGTTGCCCATTGGTTGGTTTCGTATCCCTCCAACATTTGGTAAACCCAAAGCATCATGGCATTGCCATTGGTATATTGACGCTTTGTTAAAGCATTGGTTGGGTTGCCTTGATTAACGCATTCATGCCAAGGCAAAATAAAATTGTTAGGATCGACGCTTTCCAGCATTGTGGCCAACATTTCAGTTTGTTCTTGTTGAATATCTCTTTTCGCCATTGTCTTAGTCTCCATTTTAAGCGGGCATGATTGCCCTGGTTGATGCTATTGATTGCATCGTTAGGCGCGTCGTTTAGGACGCGCCCTGCGATATAATCAATCTGCAATAGGACCGTCTTTTGGAATCCCCTGCGCTTCCATCAATCGAACGACACGTAGCGCGGTCCCACGGGCCGATGCTTGCATCGCCAACTGGTTACCAAAATCCCAACCCTCGCCAGCGCAGTCGGAATAATAAGTGGCGTCGGAAAGCCACTCGCGTAACTCTGGTACGGTGCATTCATACCGAATTGTGCGAGATAGGGTTTTGACCCTACGACCTGTTGGCAAGTCACGTTCAGAATGATCAGTTGCAAATAACTTTGGAATGTCGATTGTGTAGGTTTTCATTGATCATACCCCCCGCTTGAATTGCCAAAAAATACGGACGGGTTTGCCGGCGCGCGCGGATGGGCGCTTGCGAGACTTATAGACCCAACCGGCAATGTGAATTTCGGTGCGGAATTTTGAACGGTAAAAAGACATGGTTTTGTTTCCTTTTCAGTGGGCATGATTGCCCTATGAATTGGAATGTATATACATATAATAATGGTGTCAAGTATTAAGAGTAGAAAAAAATAAATTAATTTTTGGGGCGACGGGTTGATGGTTCGCCACAGCGTATCGGTCTTTTCGCGCACGCGAATTTCAAATCAATGAAAAGCCTAGGTAATGCCGGCAATCAATCGAATCAATTGTTCGGCAACAATCAAAAGGCCCTACAATCCTAGGCTTGCGGCCGTGGCGTCAATAAATAATGGTTTACTCTGAATATTTGACGGCAGGGGGTAGCAAGGCAGGGGTACCCCGCCTTTCCGGCCCCGGCTCACAGTTGGATGGGACCACAACTTGTATCCCACTACAGTTGGAGAAACATTGTGGGAAAACGCAGTGTTTTTGAGCGGCGGGTTAAGGACTTTTATCCTACGCCGGAAGCGGGGGTTTTACCGCTTCTTGATCATTTGATGATTGGCACAAGGTTTTATGAGCCTTGCGCTGGTGATGGCCAGTTAATCGATCATTTGGAGAGGTTTGGCCATATTTGTGTGGGTGCCAGTGATATTGAGGATCATGGGTATCATCCGAAGGTAAGGGCGGGGGTTGACTGCCGACGTTTGCTTGATGTGGATGCGGATATATTTATTACCAACCCGCCTTGGAACAGGCCGGATTTACACAGCATTATTGACCATTTGATGCATTTGCAGCGACAGGCGTGGTTGCTCATAGACGCGGATTGGGCGCATACCAAGCAGTCGGCTAGTTATATGCGGTTATGTGCGTCTGTGGTTTCTATAGGCCGTTTAAGGTGGATTGCAGACAGTCCACATACTGGCAAGGATAATTGTTGCTGGTATTTATTTAGCCCCTGGCATGAGGGGCCATCGCAATTTTACGGGAGAGTTTGATATGGCTAAAACACTAGCGAAGAAGACGGTTAAGAGGGCGGCGCCTAAGAGGAAGCGCGCTCACAAGGCTGACGGTTCGTTCCAGGCGGATGATCCTTCCACGCCGGATGTCAATGAGGCATTTGTTCAGGAACCGGCCCCAGAGGCCCAGAGAGAGGCGCAGAGGGCTGTAGGTGGCCGATATCTGGGTGGTAGGCTGATTGAGTAGGGTTGTTGTTCCTGGCGTTCTACGGCCCGACAGATGTGCTTTGTTGGCCTCGGATATTGAGTATAAGGATTTTACGGACCCGCTTATTGGCCCGGTGGTTGATGCGGTTTTAGACAGGTATCGGGTTGATCTTGAAGACCCTTCTTATGTGCGGGTTGAGTGCCGTAAGGAGGGGCATGATTGGCATTCGGATAATGGGAGTCATATGCCGTGGTGTGCGGTTTCTGGGTCTGTTTTGTTGACTGAGCGCCCGCCCGATGGGGTGGGGGGTGTTTTAGAGTTTGAGGATGAGACGCCTACTCAGCGCCCGGGTGATTTATGGTTGTGGGATGCTCAGTCGGAGAACCGGCATAGGGTTTCCCGGCATGATGGCTGGCGTATTTGTTTATTGATGTTTTTGGCGAAAGCCTGAGAGTTTCCCCCTGGTATCATCCTCTCAACCTTGGCCGTGGAGGCCGGTTATATCCTTGTTGTTTAGCGCCTACCCAGGGGTGCTTGACTAGGTACCAGGGGGATTTAAATGGTAGAACCGAATAAGGTAATTATCCCGTATACGCCACGTCCTTTACAGCAAACGTTTCACCAACAGGCGCGGCGTTTTAATGTTTGCGTCATGCACCGACGGTTTGGCAAGACGGTGATGGCCATTAACTGGTTATTGCGTGAAGTCCTGACCTGTAAACGGAAGAACGCGCAGGGGGCGTATATTGCGCCGACTTATGCGGCGGCAAAGCGGATTGCCTGGGTCATGTTGCGTGAATATGCCGGGGTGATACCGAACGTTAAGTTTAACGAGGCGGAATTACGTTGTGATCTGCCTGACGAGAAGCGGATCTGGCTGCTGGGATCGGAAAATCCCGATGCTCTCCGTGGCCTTCGGCTTGACTCAGCCGTGCTTGATGAATATGCGGACATGAATGCGCGTTTGTTTCCTGAGATTGTCAGGCCGGCGCTTTCTGACTTTGGTACGGGCAAGTGCCTGTGGATTGGGACGCCCCGTGGCGACAATCAGTTTAGGACGATTTACGATACGGCCATTCGGAACATGGAAGATGGCGATGATGAATGGTTCGCCATGCGCTTCCCTGCCAGCCAGACGGGCATTATTCCCGAAAAGGAGTTGAAGGCCGCACGCGATACTATGGATGAAAGCCAGTATGAACAGGAATTTGAATGTTCATGGTCGGCGGCACTGGTGGGCGCCTATTACGCCAAGGCGCTCGACCGCATAGAATTGCAGGGTCAGGTCGGATCGGTTCCATGGGAGCCGAACGCGGAAGTCTGGACGGCTTTTGATTTGGGCATGCGCGATAGTACCGCCATATGGTTTGGGCAGACTATACGTGGCGAGGTCGGACATAGGATCATTGATTATTATGAAAGTTCGGGTGAAGGACTGCATCACTACATTGCTCACCTTCGTAGTCAACCTTACGTGTATAGTGATCATTATTTTCCTCACGATGTTCTTGTGCGTGAGTTGGGCAGTGGATCGTCTCGTTACGAAATGTTACAGGGGCTTGGGGTTCGGCCAACCGTTGTCGCCAAGTTGTCTCTACAAGACGGGATCGAAGCGGTGAGGGGGTTACTTCCCACCCTACATTTTGACCGCCAGAATTGTGCGTTGGGGTTAAAATGGTTAAGGCATTATCATCGCCAGTGGAATGACCGTTCGGCAACGTGGCGGGAGAAGCCGAACCACGATGCCAGTTCCCATTCTGCCGATGCCATGCGCTATGCGGCGATAGGGTTACGCGACGGTGACAGCAGTGATTACGCCATGATGGCGAAAACCGGGCGCCAGCCTGGGGGTCAGCCCGTAATAATTAGCGATTACAATGAGTTCGGTTAGTCTTATTGATGCCCGTTATCCTGATGTGGTGGAAATTGCGCGGAATATGCGGGAATTGGACGCTGAAGAAATATGGCCGGTGACGTATGCAAAGACGCCGGAGAATTTGGCATTAAGCACTGTCGCTGGCGTCGGCTTGAAGTATGTTGCTCGTTATGGGGCGGTGCCTGTCGCTACCTGGGGCGCATCGGAAATGAGGCCAAAGGTGGTAAGCGTCTGGATGTTCGCCACCGACAGATGGCCGAAGGTGGCGTTGTCGGTAACTCGCCACATAAACCGGGTGGTAATGCCGACGTTGATTGAGGCCGGATGTGTCCGCGCCGAATGTTGGACCCATGCCAATCATCATGTGGCGCATCGCTGGCTGGAATTGTTAGGAGCCGTCCGCGAGGCCACCGTTGAAGACTATGGCCAGAACAGAGTGCCTTATCATTGCTATAGCTGGACGCAAACACGATTGGAGAAAGAAGATGTGTGTTGGACCCTTGGCACCCAAAGTGCCGAAAATGCCCGCGCCACCACCTCCGCCGACGCCGGAACCGCCACCCACACGGGATGATCCTCGCGTTAATGAGGAAGCCCGTGCGCTTCGCCGCCGCCGTCTGGCCATGAAGGGCCGCAAGTCCACGATCCTGACGGGTCCGATGGGCGATACAGCCGAAGCCAATATCGGCAAGAAGACGCTGTTGGGTTCGTGATATGTGTGCGGGCAATGGCAATGGCGATTCCAGTAATACCATAGAGCGTGAAACACAGGTCGATAGTTTTACCCATACCCGCAATGTCGGTGAAACGAGTGGTGCCGGTCATAGTGGCTTATCTATGGGCGAGGCTGCAAGTATCGCCATGAACCCAGCGTCAAAACTATCCTCGCCAGAGGAAAAAGGTTTGGCTGCTGCTCAAGTTGCCATACCCGGTGGCTTTATTCTGGGTGGGTTACGGGCGCTAAGTTTAAGATCGCGCAGCCGTAGTTTGTTGGGCGCCAGCGACAGCGGCAAAACTTTATTGGGGGGCTGATATGTGTGTTGGGCCACCAGACAAAAAGCCAGATACCCCGCCACCGCCACCGTTGCTGCCGGAACTGGTTGAGACAAATCTTCCGCCAGCTTCGGACGGGTCAGGTTCAAGATCGCGCCGCCGCGCCCGCGTCCAGGCGCATGGGCGCCGCTCTACGCTTATGACCGGGCCGACCGGCGTTACGGAACAGGCGAATATAGGCCGCAAAACTTTATTGGGAGCTTAATATGCCAAAAGGCAAAGGGACATACGGATCAAAGCGCGGAAGACCGCCGAAGAAGCCGAAGCCCAAGGGCAAGTAATTTGTGTGCCCCGGGGATGTACCGGCAATCGGGCGGAAAGAAGCTGCCGCCCACATCGATGGGTGCGCGTCTGGATAAGGCCCAGCGGAATGCCACGGCCAACTATGGCGGCGGGTCCGCACCGCGTAACGGTATGCAGACAACTTTGATGGGAACGCCGCGCAATACCGATGTGGCGGCAATCCGCAAGAATACGCTGTTGGAGATTTAAATGGCCGCACCAGATACAAAAAGTATTTTCTCCCGGTTTTCCCGGTTGAAGAACGACAGGGCCGTTTGGGAAGGTCATTGGGAAGAAATTGCGGAGCGTGTTTTACCGCGTTCGCGTATCTTTACAGGCGAGTTGACGGCGGGCGATAAACGCACATCAAAGTTATACGACGCCACTGCTGCCCTTGCCTGTGAGCGGTTCGCTTCGGCGGTTGAGAGTTTGTTGACGCCGCGTGGCTCCAGATGGCATCAGTTGCGCTCAACCAATCCCACACTGAATAAAGAACACGATGTCCGCTTGTGGTTCGACCAAGTGACCAACATCATGTTTTCATACCGCTATTCCCCGAAATCGTTTTTCTCCAGCCAAATGTATGAGGGCTATATGTCCACCGGAGCTTTCGGCACGGCGGGCCTTTTTGTCGATGAGCATCCCGACGGCGGCTTAATGTACCGGCAAGTGCATTTGGCTGATCTGTATATTGCGGAAAACGAAATGGGCCGCATTGATACCGTGTTCCGCACGTTCAAGGTAACGGCACGGCAAGCCCTTCGCATGTTTGAAGACGGCAGTCTTTCCGACAATATCCGCAAGCTCGCTACCGATAAGCCCGATGAAAAAGTAGAGCTTCTGCACGTTGTTTGCCCGCGTACAGACCGCGACCTTATGGCCCGGGACCGTAGAAACCGGGCGTTTTTCTCTGGTTATTATGAGGTAAAAGAACAGCAGCTTATCGAAGAAGGCGGCTTTGACGATAATCCGTATATTGTCAGCCGGTATATTACCGGGCCGCGTGAGGTTTACGGCAGATCCCCGGCCATGACGATTTTGCCGGATATCAAAATGATTAACGAAATGTCGAAGACGGTCATTCGCGCAGGGCAAAAGGCCGTCGATCCGCCTCTCATTATTGCAGATGATGGAGTTATCCTCCCTGTAAACTCCAAGCCGGGAGCGGCTACATTTGCAAGGATGGATGGGCGCAATCAAGCGCCTATCCAACCGCTTTATACCGGCGCCCGGGTTGATATCGGCCTGGAAATGATGGAACAGCGCCGGAAGATGATCAATGATGCCTTCTTGGTTTCACTTTTCCAAATCTTGGTTGAAAGCCCGCAAATGACGGCTACTGAGGTGTTACAACGCGCCCAGGAGAAAGGGGCGCTACTGGCGCCTACCGTGGGCAGACAGCAATCGGAAACCATTGGTCCGCTGATTGAGCGTGAGTTTGCCATTCTTGCGGAACAGGGCTTTATTCCGCCGCCACCGCCGGTCATGGAAGAAGCGGGCGGCGAATACGAAGTTGAGTATGTCTCGCCGCTAACTCAGGCCATGCGGGCGCCGGAAGGTGTCGGCATATTGCGTACCCTGGAAAGCGTGCAAGCCATTGCCGCTGTCGATCCTTCGGTGATGGATAATTTTAATACCGATGAAATTACGCGCTCCCTTGCTGAAATTAACGGAGCGCCACAACGCATTCTCCGCGATGAGGAAGAAGTTGCCGAAATGCGCGGCCAACGCCAGCAAGCGGAAATGGCGCAAGCCGGTATCAATGCCGCTCCGCAACTGGCCGATGCCGGTCTGAAAGTCGCTCAAATAGCTGAAATGGGTCAGTCTTAATGGCTGAACAGCATAAAGCCCAGGCGGATCTTGCCCAGGCTTACAAGGAAATTTTTCTCTACACGCCGCAAGGCAAAGCTATTCTGCTGGATCTGATCAAGGTCAGCGGGATTTTGACCATCAGCGGTCAGAGAGACAGTGCCGAATTGCAACACATGCACGGCTCACAAGACATGGTGCGGAGGATTTTATCTATTCTCGCCATAGATGAAGACAAACTTTTATCACTAACCATAGGAGAAGATATTAATGCCGAATGAAACGGAAGGGTCCGCAATCCTTACGGAAGATGCGGGCAACCCAGACGTAGCAACCGATTGGACGCAAGGTCTGGATGATTATCAGGAAGTTATTGAGGCCAAAGGATGGAAAGGCACTGATGACGTTCTAAAATCTTACGTCAACCTAGAAAAACAGGTGGGCGCCGACAAAGTTGTTTTGCCAACGGACGGCAGCGATCTTTCTGAATGGGAAGGCTGGCAGAAATTAGGGACGCCGGAAAAGGCCGAAGACTATCAACTGGCCGCGCCGGAAGGCTTTGAAGCCTATAATCAGGATTTATCCGATTGGTTTCGTGGCGCCGCCCATGAAATGAAGCTGCCGGCGGCGATGGCGCAGGGCTTACACGATAGATTTGTTGAACAACAGATGGCGCAAATGCAAGCGGCCCAAACCCAGGCAGCGGACCAACAAGCTGAATGGGAAGGCGAATTGCAGAATGAATACGGCAACGCATTTCCAAAACGGGTGGAAGCGGCTAAACGTGCCATGCGTGAATACGGTTCCGATGAACTGCGACAGGTTTTGAACGATAGCGGCTTGGGATCAAACCCTCATATTGTCCGCGCCTTTGCCAATATGGGCATGGCATTGGGCAGCGGCCCGCAATTTAAGGAAGGCGAGAGTGCCGGTCAGTTTGGCACAACGCCGGAAATGGCCAAGGAACAAATGGCCCAAATACGCGGCAACCCCGCTTATTGGGATAATGCCCATCCAGAGCATAAAGCACTGGTGGCAAAGATGGCCAGACTAGCAGAACACGCGCACGGGAGTGACCCCGTAGCGCAAAACGTATCTGTCGGATAACCATTCGGCCCGACACTTGACTGCCGGAAAGACGGCGCGTGGCCCCGTAGGGACAACCACTTTTCCCTTTAACTTCAACACGTTAGGAGATTTTGTACCATGAGTGTGCAAATTACGACAGCGTTCGTTGAGCAATATAAAGGCAATGTTGAACACCTTGTCCAACAGAAGGGTTCGCGTCTACGTGAAGCGGTTTCCGTTGAAACCGTTGTGGGCAAAAACGCTTTCTTTGAGCAAGTCGGTTAGTTGTAGCCGCGTGGTCAAGTAATTGGCCAATGAAAACTCTGTGAACTCAGGGGAAGCCTCAAGTAGGTAATCCTGATCCAAGCCCCGCAAGGGGAAGGTGCAACGATCATCCCGAAAGGGAGTAGGGCCAAGCGGCCCGAAGCGCAGAGCATCCCATAGGGATGATGATATGATCTGATCTGCATGGCGACATGCAGCAGCGAAAGCGGTTGAAGTAGTCGCGCACTTCAACGAACACAATGTCAACCGCCGCTCAACAGCGCACGTCACGTCACAGTGACACTCCAAGGATGGACACGCCCCATGCGAGGCGTCGGGTCAGCCTTGTAGACTACGATTGGGCCGACCTCATTGACGATGAGGATCGTGTTCGTATGCTTATCGATCCGCAAAGCCCCTATGCTTCGGCTGCTGCCTGGGCTATGGGCCGCGCGATGGATGAGGAAATTGTCGCGGCTGCTGACGGAACCGCCTATACGGGCGTTGCCGGTGGCACTTCGACAAGTTACGACAGTTCTAACACTGTCGATGTTCAGGTTGGTATCAGCCCCGCTGCTGATACGGGTTTGAATGTTGGCAAGTTACGTGCTGCCAAGCAAATCCTAGACGCCAATGAGGCGGAAGATGGTGATAGATATATGATCATCAACGCCAAACAGCTTCAGAACCTTTTAGGTCAAACTGAAGTGACCAGTTCAGACTACGCCTCGGTAAACACTTTGCCTATCTGATTGGCAACGATCAGACGAAAACCGCTCAAATTCGGGGAAGGCTTTAAAATGCTGATCCCGAGCGAAGCCCCGAAAGGGGAACGTGTAGAGACTTGACGGGCGGCTCCCACAGGGATGATGAGAAAGTCCAGCGCACAAACGGAGAAATCCGGCGGCGAAAGCCGTAGTGTGACGAAAGGCATTAGTTAGCGGTGACGTGGATTCCTTCTTGGGATTCCGCTTCGTCCGTACTGAACTGATCGGTACAGATAGCAACAGCGACCATAAGGTTCTGTTCTGGCAAAAAGCCGGAATGAAACTGGCCGTTGGCGCTGAACCGTCCATCAAGATTTCTGAACGGGCCGATAAAAATCATGCGACACAAGTCTTCGCATCGATGGCTATCGGGAGTACCCGTATGCAGGAAAAACTTGTTGGATACATTGAATGTGATCCAACCTAGGAGGGATGATCAATGGGTACGAAAAACACCGATCTGGTCACAAATTTTGAGGCCACTCCTCCGACGTTGAACGATGTTGCGGAGCTTCATGGCCGTGTGCGAATTGCACAAGGCACTGTGGCTCTTGCGGCAGGGGACAGTGATGACGACGATGTTGTCATGTTGGCTCCTATCCCGTCAAATGCAACGGTCCCGCATCTTTACATTGGGTCCGATACGTTTGGTGGATCTTGCACGTTCAATGTCGGCATCTACACCACGGCTGGCGTAGTCAAAGACGAAGACGTTTTTGCTACAGCAGTCGCTGACGCTGCTGCACTTGCTGATGTTCGCCATGAAGTGGCTGACATTAACACTTGTGGCCAGAAGATGTATGAATTGGCTGGTGACTCTACTGATCCAGGCGGCTTCTACTATATTGCTGCCACTATGGCAGCGGCTGGTGGAACCGGTGGTGATATGAGTTTCATCATCCACTACGTCGTTGACTAGCTGACTAACGGAATTGGGGGGGCGAAAGCCTCCCCTTTTCTTTTTGGAGAATTTTGTATGGCTGGTAGTATTGTAGACATCGCCAACAAAGCGTTGACCTATTTGGGGGCTGACCCCATGACGGCGCTGACAGATGATACGGTTGAGGGCCGCGCAATTAATCGCATCCATGAACAATCGCGGCAATATTGTTTGCGCGATCACCCGTGGAACTTCGCCATGACCCGTGTGGCGCTGGCAGCAGATACCACATCACCCGTTTGGGAATACTCTAATTCGTTCCCCTGGCCGTCCGATTGTCTCCGCATTATTGAAGTGGACACAACAGAGGAATGGTCTGTTGAAGGCCGCAACATTGTCACAGATGCAGCGGCGCCGTTAAACATTTTATATATTGCCGACATTACCGACACATCGATCTATGACGCAAAGTTTGTGGAGGCGTATGCCATGCGGCTGGCCTCCGATGTGGCCTATGAGCTAACGGCAAATCAAACCGTTGTGGCTTCGGTATCGACGGCGTATTCATCTTTAATTCAAGAAGCGCGATTGGTGGACGCGCAAGAGACATTGTCGGCTAGTGAAAACACATGGCTTGAAGCGAGATCGTAAATGTCCCGTGTCTCGCAAATTAAAACCAACTGGACAGCGGGGGAGATTTCAAAAGACCTGTTTGGCCGGGTTGATATTACGAAATATGCGAATGGCGCAGAGACTTTAGAAAATTTCATCGTGCAGCCCCATGGGGGCATTACACGCCGGCCAGGAACACGCTTTGTAAAAGAGGTGAAAACTTCTAGTGCCAAGACACGCCTGATCCCTTTTGAGTTCTCAACAACCCAAGCCTATGTCATCGAATTTGGCAATTTATACGTCCGCTTTTACAAGGACAACGGGTCTATCCTTGAAGCCAACAAGACGATCAGCGGAGCGACACAGGCCAACCCGTGTGTGGTGACGGCAACCTCACATGGCTATGACAATGGCGACGAAATCTATATTGCCTCTGTTGTTGGCATGACCGAATTGAACGGCAAATATTACAAGATCAAGAACAAAACGACGAACACGTTTGAACTGACCGACATTGATGACACAAACATAAATTCCAGTGCTTTTACGGCCTATGGGTCTGCTGGTACGGCAGCGCGGGTATACACCGTCACAACAACGTATGCCACGGCAGACCTGTTTGATTTGCAGTTCGCACAAAGTGCTGACGTTCTTTACATCGCGCATCCCAGCTATACGCCAAGGAAGTTGACGCGAACGGCTCACACAACGTGGACGATCTCCGACATCACGTTTACCGACGGGCCGTACCAAGATGAAAATATAACAACTACAACCCTGACGCCCAGCCATACGTCGGGTAGTTCGCGAACGATCACCGCCTCTGCAACAACGGGCATCAATGGTGGCGATGGGTTCCAGACCACAGACGTTGGCCGGTTGATCTCAGTAGGCCATCAGGCTACGGCATGGGCGGCTAGTACGGCTTATGCTGTTGGTGATGTAAGGCGGAACTCAGGCAACGTTTACGAATGTATCAAGGCTGGCACGTCTGACGGTTCGGGCGGGCCGTCCGGCGAAGGCGACGAAATCGTTGACAACGGTGCTACATGGAAGTTCTTGCGCGATGGCGGCATCCAGTGGGGATACTGCACAGTAACGGCCCGAACGAACACAACGGTTGTAACGGTTACGGTTAATGAAACATTTGGCGGGACATCGGCTGAAAGCAAATGGCGCCTTGGCGCTTGGTGCGACACTACTGGTTTTCCAGCAGCGGTAGCCTTCTACGAACAGCGATTGTTTTGGGCGGGATCGTCCGAACAACCGCAAACGCTTTGGGGATCTAAATCAGGCGATTATGAGAACCACACACCGGGAACCTTGGATGATGATCCGGTAATTTATACGCTGGCCACAGATCAGGTAAACGTCATCAAATGGCTTTCCCCTGGAAAAGTTATGGCTATAGGAACCGTCGGCGGCGAGTTCATTATTTCTGGCTCGACTACGGCAGACGCGCTCACGCCAACCAATGTGCGGGTGGTACGCGAGGGTACACGGGGATCGGCAAGCCATACGCCAATACGGATCGATAACGTTGTTATCTTTATCCAGCGCCAGAAACGAAAAATCCGCGAGTTTGTTTATCAATTTGACAGCGATAGTTTTCAATCACCGGACTTGACCATTCTTTCTAACCAAGTGACTAAAGGCGGTGTGACGGAAATAGCGTTCCAACAGGAACCGTCTACGATCATCTGGGGGGTCAAAGCAGATGGCCAGTTGATTGGCATGACGTATCTGCGCGACCAGCAAGTGGTGGCATGGCACCGGCATAAGCTGGGCGGGACATCGGGTTCATGCACTATTACTGTGTCCGATTATGCAAACATCGCTGCTGGGACCACGTTGACGTTTACGAAGTCAGACGGGTCAGAGGTGACGTTCACATCTGAAGCGGCGGGCGCTTCTGACCCTGCCGATACATCTTTGGGATGGCGACCGAACACTAGCAATAATGTGACCGCTGATAACATCTACACCCGCATTAATGCCCATTCAGATTTTACGGTAGCCAATCCGGCAGCGGCGGTTGTTACTGTTGAAGAAACAACGAGAGCCGGTGCGGGGCCGCTCACCGTTGTATCATCTGATACGACACGGCTGGCGACAACCGACCAGGCAATCCCGATAGTTGAAAGTCTAGCAATTATTCCCTCATCAACAACCGGGGAAGAAGAACTTTGGATGATTGTGCAGCGCACCATCAACGGAACCACGCGGCGCTATATTGAATATCTCTCAAATCAATTCGACGTTGACGAGGATGAAACAAAAGCTGATGCGTTCTTTATCGACAGCGGCCTTACATATTCAAGCACGGCTGCATCTAGCATCAGCGGACTTGATCATCTGGAGGGTGAAGCTGTTTCTATTCTGGGCGACGGTTCGGTCTATACTAAAAGGAATGTTTCATCGGGTGCTATCTCGTCCATCGATCCGACGGTTGAGAAGGCACAGATTGGGTTGACACAACAATGCACGATGAAGACGCTTCGCCCCGAAGCTGGCGGCGATGATGGCACGGCACAGAGTAAAACCAAACGCGACTTTGAGGTAACGTTAAGGTTTATCAGTACGTTAGGCGGTCAAATAGGACCGGACACATCTAACCTTGATGAGATCATTTTCCGCACCGGGTCTGACCCAATGGATAGTTCTCCGCCATTATTCACGGGCGATAAAAAAGTCAGCGTTCGGGGCGGCTGGGATACCGATGGACAGATGCTTTACATCAATGATGAGCCATTGCCTGTCCACATAACGGCGCTAATCACGCGCATAATTACGCACGATGGGTAAATAATATGTGTACTCCGTTGTTCCTTGGTACCGCACTTCCAGTGGGCGTTGCAGGGCCACCGACGGCTGGCCTTTTAGGTTTTGGTGGAACATTTGCTCCATTTTCTGGCACGTTGGCAAGTGCCGTTTCCAACATCAATTTAGGCACGGCAGCTAACCTTGCTGGTGCAGGATTTGGTGCTTATGGCATTGCTTATTCAGGGGCCGTGCAAGAAGCCAATTATGAGTATCAAGCGGGGATGATGCTGTATAATAAGAAGATTTCCGAGAATAACGCGCTTATGGCCCGTCGCGCTTCAGAGTTTGATGCGGATACGTTTGATCTTGATAAACGCCGAATGCTGGCGCGGCAGCGCACAGGCTATGCAAAAAGTGGCGTAGTTATTGATCAGGATACGCCGTTGGACATTTCAGCAGAAACAGCAGCGGAAGCGCAACTTGAACGTCTTGCCATTCTCTACAAAGGCGAGACACAGGCCGAAGCCTATCTGCAACAGGCAACGGGCCAGGAAGCAGCAGCGGCCCGCTACCGGCTTAACGCACAGATGGCGGGAACAAGCGCAACAATAGGTGTGGGGAAAGAATTGGCACAAGGTGCCTATAAACAATACCGCTACGGCGCTGGCACAAGTCTATTGGGGTAAGTTGATATGGCACGTATTCCCACAATCCAGCGCCGCGCTACGCTTCCCACCACAACGGGCGTCCCTGCTGCCCCTGTCGTTTTGCTTGATGACAAGACGGGGCAGAGTTTACAGGGCGTTGGACAAGTTGTTTCGGAAATTGGAGAAAACCAGCTACGGGCCAGAGCCGATGCGATGGTCACGCAATCCTATGTCAATGCCACGCTTAAGATCGATGAATTAAAGGAAAGCATCGATACAAATAAAACACTATCCTGGGAACAAAACGATCCAAGTGCGGTGCCGCCAACGGCTGACCCGAAAGATGTCGAAGCGCGGATGGCACAAATTTATGAGACAGCTTCAGAAGGCTTGTCGCCCTATGGCCGTGAGAAGTTTGACAAAGATTACTCCATGCTATCGGCCAAGGGGCAGATTGAAATCCGCCGCGAACAAGTGGCCCGCGACAATGCGGAGTTGCAAGCTCATAACCTTGCCATTTTAGATACGCTTGTAAAGGGTTCCATGAAGGATGGAACCGAAGCTGTGTGGGTTGCATCGTTGAAGAAGGGTATCGACAGTATCGATAGCCTGGAAGTTAACCGCCAGATTGGGCCGAAGAAAGCTGAGAAATTACGACAAGAGTTTCGGACAAAAATGGAGGCGGTTAAGGGCGACCGCCTCACTGTTAATATTGAATTGGCTGATGCTGAAGGGTTGCGAAACGTTGATCTTGATGAGGAAGATGATGCGGCGCAAAAACGGCTTGATAAGCTGGATGCTGCTATCAAAGAGGCTGTTGATTTTGGCGCCATAACACGCACACAAGGCACAAAAGTCCGGCTGGCGTTTTTGCAAAAAGTCGATAGCGCAATGGCGCATCAACAAGTGGAAGATAACCCCGCCAAGTTTTTAAAACTGGAAAAAAACTACAAGTACCTTCCTAATTTGGACAGTAAGCAACGTTCTGCTTATGCCAAGCGGGCGCAAGGTAAAATCGACAGCTTAGAGACAAAAGCCAAAACGAAAGCCAAAGCAGCAGAAGGAAAATTTATTACAGGCGCGAAAGAAATAATACGTGCGCTTTCTGTAGAAGCGAACATTACCCCTGAATTAAGAGCGCAAGTTAATGATGATGTAATTGACGCCAATGTGCAAGACGAAACAATGCGCGAACAACTTAAACTGTTAGTCAAGGATGCGGAAGATTTTGCAGGGGTAAGGAAATCTATTGCGGGCAAGACGCCAAATGAAATAGCGGAGATAGAGGCCCAATTAGTGGCCGATACAAAACAAAAGCGCGGAACGGTTGCCCAAGCGGCTTTGGCAGAACAGGACACGCGACAACTTGCCATTTTTCAACAGGCAAAAGCAGCAGACCTCCGCGCGCGGCTTGCCGATCCGGCCCAATATGTCGTTACCAATAACGAGGAAGTCAATGAAGCGTTCGCAATATGGAAACAGGTATTAAGTAATCCAAACGCAAGTAAAAACGATCAGGCTTTTGCCTATGGAAATTATCAGGCAGCACGGCAAGAGGCGTATAAACAGGGCCAGTTCCCTCTTGATATGCAAAAACGGCTTCCAGAAAGTTTTGTAAAATCGCAAGTCGCTTTCGTACAAGAAGCAGAGGGAGAAGAAATAGCCAAGAGACTTGACGCAATGAGCGAACAGATGGGCAGTGATTGGCCGTTTATGTTGCGTGAAATGACCAAGGCCGGATTGTCGGAAGCGGCTGGAGCCATTGCTCTCGTTGAGAATGCCAGGGCGCGGGATACGCTTGCTAAAATTACGCAAGCGGGCGGGATGAAAGAATTAGTGAAGCCCTTAGATTCTGAAGATGTTGAAAGCATTACCCGCGCTATTGATAAGGAAATTATGAAAATAAGAAACGTGGCCAGCGCCGGAAACATTTATATGGTCAACGCATTACGGGAAGCAGCGCGATTGCTGGCGGTTAATGATTTTGCTGGAGGCACAAGTCAGGGCGATGCAGTAGAAAATGCGCTTAAGGTTGTGGTGAGGGACAATTATCAGGTTATTGACCATCCATATCTAAGAGGAATTATCCCTGTCGAAACCATTGAAGAACCGCAACGGCTTGTGAACAATTTAAGAACATGGATGAAAGAAGACGCAAATCTTGAAAATGCTGTCTTGCAAATGTTTCCCGGTGGCGATGATGAACTAAAACGGGAATGGCTAAGAGACAATGCGCGATGGACTTTTACACCCGATGGGCAACAACTTGAACTCAGAACGCAAAACGGGACGCCTGTCGAGCATGTTGCGGGGGGGCCATTTACTTTACCGTTAAGCACCGTAGAAAGGCTATCGAAACGACCAGATTCTAGCGACCGTAAACGGTTTAGTTGGTTCTAAAACATGCCACAACTTTTTAATTCTATCGGGCCAACAAATGAATTTGGTTTGTTGGAGCATCAGGGTGCCTTTGACACTAGCATGGTGCTTGGCACCACTTTTGGGGAAGCCCTAGCCACCAACCCCCTCACCCAGCTTTGGCGGTGGAACGAATTGGCTGGAGAGCGGGCGGGAGAATTACAGCCTCAGTTTCATTTGGGCGATGCTGACGATGCGGGACCGACAAACACGCCGCAACGTATGTTTGACCGGCTGGCACAAAGGCCCATACGCGAACCCGATGTAATTTCCGAGGATCAGCAAACGGAACTTATCAAGGAACAGAAACTTGAAAAACACCTAACGCCGGTTGAGGGCGAAACCGAAGAAGGTCTTGCGCTTCGCGTCAAATGGAAGAAAGAGGAATTGCTAAGAAAAAGCATCCTCGCCAATTCCGATGGTGATGTATCCACCATGTTTGCTCAATTTGGCGTCGGGCTGTTTGCGAGTATGCTTGATCCGCTTAATGTTGCTGTTGGTTTTGTGCCGGTCATTGGTGTAGCGCGGTATAGCCAGATGCTTGCGCGACAGGCAGCATGGGCGGGCCGGTTGGGCGTTCGCGCCCGCGTCGGTGCTTTTGAAGGGGCCGTTGGAACGGCGATGATTGAACCGCTGGTATTGGCGGCAACTGAGGCCACCCAATACGATTACGATCTTTACGACAGTTTTGCTAACTTGGCTTTCGGCACGGTCCTGGGCGGTGGTATGCACGGGTTCATTGGCGCTATTGGTGACAGGACGGGCGGCATCACACAGGATGCGTTGGCCGCGCAACGTATCAGCAAGGCCATCGATATTATTGATGAGCAATCGCGGCGTGAACTTATGCAAGCGGCGGTTGCCCAGGTTTTGTCAGGCCGTCGCGTTGTTGGCGCCGATACCGCCTTGCGGAAAAGTCTGGAGGAAAACCAAGGCGTTGCGCCTGGGCCAACGCCGGATCGGGATGTTATTTCTGATCCGGCAGAGATTAGGTTTGACGATGATCCGGCTCTAGGTGAAGGCCGCGTTATTACGGTAACAGCTAGTGATGGCAACGGCGTACAGATGTCGTTTCGCAATGTTGCCGATGCTGAGAAAAAAGCAAAGCAGCTAGAGAAGAAGGGGTTCAATGCGACAGTCCGTTCGCTTGGCGAGGACGATCACCGCATCGATCTGACAGTTGAGAATACGTTTGTCCGCAAGCCGGATGGTGAATATGTCACCTATCCTGATAAGGCAACGGCTGAGTATGCGGCAAAACTAAACAAAGACCCTGATACAGCTATGCACGTTGTTAGAATTGGGGATGAATACCTTCTGTATGAATTAAACACCAGGTCACGCACTGCCGCTCAACTTAAACAGGCAATGGGGTTAAGCGAAGAAACACAGCGGGCGTTGGATGCCAGCGGTGATGAAATCCAAATGCCGCTGGAAGTGCCTGTTGTCCGCTCAGAAATTAATCCCGATGTTGAAGGCCCAACTATTCAAGAGGTTGCCCAACAAGACGTTCGGGACGCCAATTCCGACAATACGCTTTTCGGTGAAATGCAAGAGCGTGAGTTGGCGGCGGAAGTTGACCGCATTATGGAGAACATTACCGAAGCGGCAGATGTTCCCCAGATTGAAGCGGAGACTGCCGAACTTGAAGCACAGATTGAAGTAATGAAAGCCGAAGTCGGGGATGACGCCCAAGCACGTCAAGACTTGGATGACGCAACGGCGGGGTTACAAAAGACACGCGAAAGCCAGAAGGCTTGGGAACAAGCCGCCGTGTGTGTACTTGGAGGGCTTACCTGATGGCCATTGAAAAGTGCATTCAGTCTGTCCGCGATGCCATGCCCGATCTGGACGAGAAGCAAGCGGAAGAACTGCTGGCAGAAGTTGCGGATATTGTTACCACGATCAAAGAGAACAAGACAGAGCAAAAGGTAACGGATTTACAACGCGCTGTTGATGAGGCCATTCAGAACCGTGTGACAGATGCCGTTCGGGAAGCGGCAATTCTTAAGCGTAACGCGGCCATTAATTACCGCATTCGCATGGCGTTTATTACCAAACTCAATGAAACGCCCATTGAGGAAGTGCCGCGTATGCTTCATGCGATCCTTGCCGGTGAAATGGGCAAGAGCCAATACAAGCAGTCCATTGAAAGCAGTTCACGCGGGTTGGCGTCAATGGCTAAAGCCGTATTTAATCAGACAATAGAGAAGAACGGCATATCAAGAAGCGTGGCCATCGGATTTTTACAGAGCAAAAAGAATGGCCGCTACCTTGTGCAAGAAGTGGACAACCCAGGATCATCGGGAAATGAGATTGCCAAGGCCGTGGCTGAAGCAATGGAAGCGGCTAACGAGGTTTTGCGGAAACAGGCCAACCGTAGCGGCGCCGACATAGGCCGTATTGCTGGGCGTATCGTTAAACAGTCGCATGATAAAACGCGGGTAACGCGGGCGGGGTTTGAGCAATGGTATAATGATATATTGCCCTTGCTGGATGAGGAACGCACCTTTGGGCGCCCAATGAGTGACGCGGATAAAAAAGCGTTTCTTAAAGGGGTCCATAGTTCAATTACGGTGGGCAAGCGCACCGACTTGATGGCAAACTTGGATGATCCACCTGGGTTCACCGGCCCTGCCAACATGGGTAAGAAGCTGTCCCGCGCACGATCCCTGCACTTCAAGCAAGACGGGGAAAGCGCGTGGACGTATAACCAGGCTTACGGCAACAAGCATATCGGCACGGCATTTGTAAACCAGTTACTAGGAATGTCGGACTCCGTTGCTGCCATGATGCACTTGGGGCCGAACCCCAAAAGTATGCTGGATGAGTTTTATCAGCGGACATTAAATCGAGCTATTGATGAAGACAATTATGCGATTGTTGCTGAGTTAAGGGATTCAAAATTTAAGTCTAAAACAGATCAGCTTTATGATGAGGTGACCGGCCAGGGCAATGCGTTACCAGGGCTTGGGCAATCAGGTTATTATTTAGCGCGTGGGTCCAATCTGGCCAAAAACCTGACATCAGCAGCATTGCTTGGCGGCACTACTCTCGCATCTATTGGTGACATTGGCACGGCATCGATACGCCTCAACGAAATTGGTATTCCGTTTTTTGAAGCGAACCTTTCTGTCCTTGGCGGCTTAATACGCGGACGCGTCGGCGGGCGTGGCGGGCGCCGTACTGGAGAGGCAAGAGAAATTGCCGATAGTCTTGGCGTCGGCATGGATGCTTTGATGGCCAGTGTACAATCGCGGTGGCTTGGCAACGATGCTTTGGATGGACAGGGCGCCAGCGCCGTCAGTTGGCTTATGCGTCTTACCGGCATGAACTGGATGAACGACAGCTTAAAAACAGCCGTCGGCATTAGCCTGTCCAACTTTATTGCCAAACAGGCGGGTAAAAAGTTTGACGATCTGGACGTATCGCTGCGAAGCGAAATGGAAGCCTATGGCCTGACGCCGGAAGACTTCGATCTAATGAACAGTGTGGTACGTGAAGTAGACGGCGTTAAGTTTCACGACATTAGCGCCATCGATGATGTTGACGCGCAAGTACGCATCAACGGGTTCTTCACTGGATTTGCCGACAGCGCAATTCTAACGCCCGGCGCCCGCTCGAATATTTTTACCAGAGGCCTAGAACGCGGAACAGTTAAATCAGAATTTTACAACCTGTTCATGCACCTCAAGTCTTTCTCCGTAACCTATGGCATGGAGATTTTATCGCGTGGGTTTAGTAAGGCCAATGAAGGCCATCGAACGGGAATGCTGGTCAAGATCCTGCTGACCTCAATGGTTTATGGCTATATCGCATCGACACTCAAAGATTTAGCCAAAGGCAAGGAGCCGATCAACATAGCTGAGAACCCAGGCAAAGTATTTTACCGAAGCCTCATGCAAGCGGGTGGTCTTGGGTTCTACGGCGATACGTTAATGGGTATGGCAGTAGGCGATGCGCGGTTTGGCGAGGGCTTTGCAGAGATTGCGGGTGGCCCTGTTGTTGGCAACCTTAGTCGGGCTGCAAAGATACCAAAGATGCTTATTGACGAGGATTATGACCGCGCTGGTCAGACAGGATACCGCATAGCCAAGTCTATGCTTCCAGGCGCCAACATCTTTTATGCCCGCATGGCATTGGACTATCTGCTTTGGTGGAACATGAGCGAGTATCTTAATCCTGGCTGGGCAAGAAACTATGAACAGCGGATTAAAGACGAAACGGGGCAAGAGTTTTTTGACGCCGTTAGACCAACCGAAGCAGTGCGATAATGGAGTGACACTATGACGGTATCAGCAACAACAACTTCCGTTAGCTACACAGGTAATGGATCAACCACAAGTTTTGCGGTTACTTTTCCGTTTCTAGGATCAGGGACAACAGCAGAACTTGAAGTGATTGAAAGGGTCATTGCGACAGGCGCGGAAACGACTAAATCCTACTCGACGCATTACACTGTAACGGGTGGCGATGGATCAACAGGCGCCGTTGTTGCTGGCAGCGCACCGGCAGACACGGTGCAGTGGCATATAAGACGCAAGACCACGACGACACAAACGTCAAACTATGTCACCAATGACCCCTTCCCCGCCGACACTCTTGAAGGCGACATTGACAGGCTGTCGATGGCCGGCCAGGAACGCGATGGTGACATCAGTCAGGCGTTTAAATTTCCAAATACTTATACAGGTGGTGCATCAGTCACGATGCCGGAACCTACGGCAAATAAATTGCTACAGTGGAACTCAGATGCCGATGCGCTTACGAACGGGTCAGAAGTTGCGCTTCCGGCGTCACTGACGGCAAGCAACTTTCTTCAAGTTAATGCGGGTGCCACCAACTACGATATGAAGACGGCGGCACAGGTTTTCACCGCACTGCTTGCCACAGAGGGCAATGGCATGATTGCCCATGCTGGATCAGGTGCGGCAGAACCGCGAACGATCACTGGCACTAGCAATCAGATCACGCTTGCGAATGGGGATGGCGTAAGCGGCAACCCAACAATCAGTATTCCTGACGCAATCACGTTTACCGGCAAGACAATTACCGGCGGCACATATTCCAGTATTGTTGCAACGTCAACGATGGCTGGAGATCCATCGAGTGCAATGCATATTGCCACAAAACAGTATGTCGATTCTGTAGCTGCTGGGCTTCGCACCAGACTTACGGTCAGGGCCGCAACAACGGCAAATATTACGATAGCAACTGCCCTTAATAATGGTGACACGCTAGATGGTGTGACGTTAGCTAACGATGATTTAGTCTTGGTAAAAGACCAAAGCAGTCAGGCTGAAAACGGTATATATAAGGTTGCATCATCCCCCGCTAGAGATACTGAAGCAGATACTTGGGATGAAGTAATCGGGCAACTTATTTCTATTCAAGAGGGAACGGCAAACGCTGACGATCTCTACCTCTGCACCGCGAATACCGGCGGTACGCTCAACTCCACGGCAATTACCTATACCAAGATTTATCCAGGAAGCGGCGGCACGGTTACAAACATTGCCACCGCTGGATTAGCCACAGGCGGTGCCATTACATCCACTGGCACGATCACGGTGGACATCAACGCACAGACAGGTTTAAGTGCCAGCCCTGTGGCGGCTGACACATTTGCAATCTACGATGCCAGTGCTACGGCGCACAAAAAGATCACAACGACTGAGTTGTTTGCTTCCACCGAGCTAACGGCTGCCGCACGGGAATACACCAAGACCCAGAACTTCAATATGACTACATTGAGTGACGGGGCTAATATTTCCTGGGACTTGTCTCAAAATCAGGTGGCTGTTGTAACATTAGCTGGAAACCGCACCCTCGATGCGCCGTCTAATCAAGTCGCCGGCGCGACATACATTCTGATCGTTAAGCAAGATGGAACTGGAAGCAGGACACTAAACACCAGCGCCTCTGCCTACAAGTTCCCAGGCGGTACGGAGCCCACTCTCACAACGACTGCATCGGCTGTCGATATCCTGACATTTGTTAGTGATGGTTCATCGATGTTTGGCGTAGCTCAGTTGGCGTTCGCATAATGTTTGTTTTTCCGATCACGATGATGTCATCTGGGCCGTCTGGCTACACCATCGAAAATGCGGCGGTGTTTAATGACAATGACAGCGATTATTTAATCCGCACACCGCCTGTTTCGGGTAATCTAAGAACTTGGACGTTTAGTTTTTGGGCCAAACGTACTCCGGGTTTACAACAACAGCTATTTGGTGGAAATGACGGTACGGAGCATGATTATATAGGCTGGCATAGTGATGACGTATTCCGGTTTCGGGTTGAAAAGCCAACGGGGGCTATAGAAGGCGCACTCTATACCTCTCGATTATTCCGCGACCCTACTGGTTGGATTCATGTGGTTTGTGTTTGTGACACAACAAATACAACTGCTGGTGATCGAATGAAACTTTATTTTAATGGAGTTGAAGAAACAGCCTTTGGGACTGATACAAACCCTAGTTTATATTTTGAAACGGTCACTAATACCGCCAATGAAATTACAATTGGAGCTAATACTTCAGGATCATCATTATACGACGGATATTTAGCAGAGATACACCATGTTGATGGTGCAGCGTTAGCCGCTACTGCCTTCGGTGAGTTTGATGACAATGGTGTGTGGGTGCCGATTGAGTATGACACAACAACAACAACTCGTACTTTTATTTCTCGAACTGCCGGAACTGAAATTGGTGATCTGACAAATGGTGGCGGGTTAGCTGCCGCATTTGATGGGAACTATAG
>VTLG01007704.1_pt1 | contig 32979 bp, 47 predicted proteins | sample 4694571 | NCBI WGS metagenome assembly VTLG01 (sample SAMN12604809, study PRJNA352737) | marine metagenome | biome: ENVO:00000447; feature: ENVO:00000209|ENVO:00000569|ENVO:01000036; material: ENVO:00002151; isolation source: viral sequences binned using virsorter ...
GTTACGGTGATATTCAAGACAATGCTAGTGATGGAACAGTAACAGGAAACAATAGTCACACATAAAGGAGAAATATATGGCTACATGGAACGGAACAACAGGTTATACAGATGACCAAGTTACACAATTAAACAAGGTCACAGACGCTAGAAAAACAGCAGATACACCTGATCTTTTAGAAGCAGTAAGTATGTGGGATCAAGACAGTTTTAAAGCAAAATTAAAAACATTTACTGCTGACGAAATAAAAGCCTTAGTAAATATAAAATCTTACAGTGCTGGTCATTCAGACAGTTCTGCAACTGTTGTTTATGACACAGATGCAAACGACTACAGTACACAGGAACAAACATGGATTGCAGGTTTTACAATCAAAAATAACTGGATACAAAAACTCCCACAAATGTTGGCGGCGTCAGAAAGATTAAAAGCATTAGGTGAAGCTGACCAAACAATCATAGATACATTACGAGAGTATTAGAAAGGATAGCCAATGGCAGACCTAGAACTTGAAAACAAACATTTAAAACAAATCGTAGCAAGCAAAGACCAAGTAATTATGAATTTACAATTACAGGTTTTACAGCTTGCAGAAGCAAATCAAGAGGTAAACAATGAACAAACTAAAAGTGATGAAATACCTACCGGCAGTAGCAAGTCTGGTAAGTGAAGTAATTAAAGCCAAAGAAGATGGCAAAATAACAAACGAGGAAAAGTCTAGGATCATGAAAAAATTTTGGACTGTTCTAAAAATAGACTGATGTATACATACAAATGCAAAGTTGTAAAAGTTGTCGACGGTGACACGATTGACGTTGACATTGATTTAGGTTTTAAGGTCGTCCTGACAAATCAAAGAGTGCGTCTATATGGCATTGATACACCTGAATCAAGAACTCGTGACTTAGAGGAAAAAAAGTACGGTTTACTGGCAAAAGATTACCTTCGTAGGGCTGCAAATGCAGCCGGGGGTTTGAACCTAAAAAGTCATGAAAGAGGCAAGTTTGGTCGTATACTTGGTTCTTTATATAACGACGAAAGCGGTAAAAGTATTAATGAAAAAATGGTAGAACATCACCACGCAGTTCCGTATCACGGTCAAAGTAAAGACGACATAGCAAAGCAACACTTAGAAAACAGAAAAAAACTTGAAGAAGGAGGCTTAGCAATATGATGGGCAAAGTAAGACCTCAGATATTTTTGGCGATTATTGTACTCGGCACATTGTCATGTATTGGCATATTCCAAGGTTACAATGAAATCGCTACAGGTTGTGTCGGTGGCATAATTGGACTTGGGTTTAAAGTCTTAGAATCCGAGGAATGAAATGGTGGAAACGTCGTAAAAAGTCACGACGTAATATAATTAAAATAACAGTTGGTAATAACTGGTTAGATTTGAAACTAACAATTATTGCGTTTCTAATCTGTGTTGGTTTGATACTAATTATTGGCGAGGCATATTCATAATGAAAAAGCCAACTAAACGTGACTACATAACGCTTGCAGTTCTTTTAAGTTTGGCTTTGGCAATTGTAGTCGTAATACAGGAGTACAGGTTATGAAAATAAAAAAACCTAATTTAAAAATAAATATAAACAAGAAAGCAGTTTCAGCTACAGCAAAAAAATTACTGGACGGCATGCTTATTGTTTTTACATTTGCAACTTTGTTGCTTGGGTCTGCTTTGCTAACGGCAACATATATTTACCCGGTAAAAATCATAAATAATTATTCAGGAATCCTGACAATAAAGCCTGAATTGCTGATTGAATACTTGGCATACACGCAAACATATTATTGGTACAGCATAGCCTGTGGTGCGTCATTAATATTTTTTGGACTGGCAGTTCATGTTAGATCAATAAACGGCGTATACAGGGCAATAATGGATACACCGGCATACTTTTTAAATGTGCCTGTCGTGCTTTATAAAAAAGCAGTTAAGTTTAGGGATTGGTTATTTGCTAAAATTGAGTACTTAAACAGCGAGTCTGTTAAATGGCGAAGGTTTTTCACAGTTATGTCCAGCCCTTATTCCCTGCTTCTTAAAATGGGATTCTCGCCACAGATGGCTTTAGGGCTGATTACCATTGGAAGTACTGCCGGGACTGGGGTCATAGTTAACGAAACAATACTTGCAGAAAGATCATTTAGCAATCGTGACGCAGGAGTTTACCTAGCACCGTCTGAAATACCAAACAGTGAACTAGAGGAACAGTTTAAAAATGAGGTTACTGAGAATACGTTAAGGGTTATCTTAAATGACATACCAGTTGAAAAGATTGATATATCAGATGTAAACATTGGTACTTCCTATGTTAGTAATGGTGAGGCGTCTAAATTACCAACAGACAAAACCGAAGCAATACTAATTGACGGTAACAACACCACCATTGAAATTGGTAAGCTAATCATTTCAAGAGTAAGTTGCAAAACTTTGAACATGGAAAACGTTAGGGCAAACTCCATTAAGATACTTAATAACCAAGCCGATGGATTGTCTATATACCAAACAGCTTCTTCAACAATACCTAACCTTAGAGTTTCCGGAGGTTACTTTATGTCTGAACTGCTTGAAACTTCGGGAGGACTTTATGATCGCCTACACATCTCACCGTTAGACAGCATGTCATCAAGCAAAACATACGTTAACGAATTAAACCTTACTAACATTGTAAGTTCCGGCGGCACATGTGAATTAAAGAAAATTGATGCGGGTGAGATTTTGATAGAGTACGGTCGCTGGGGAGGTGATAACTCCATTTTTACCAAAGCGTTAACAGTGAGCTCATCTGTTGTCAGTGCCAATTGGGAGGTCAACGGCAATATCGAAGTTAGGATGACTGAGGTTGCACCAAGACCTGCGGCAGACTAATGGCAATATATCCTAACCAACCAAGTGAAGTCACGGTCAGATTATTAGAACGTAAGTCTAATACTATTATTGAGGACATAACACCAATGGTTAGGTATGTTAACTTTACTGAAAAGCTTAGACGATCAGGCTTTGGCAAACTTGAGGTGTTGTCTGAAGATCTAAGTGTTGATAGCCGGGAAGCAATAATTAATGGTAATGCAAGTATACAAGTTATAAGAGATACAGTAGAAGTAAGACCACAGGGTGACAATCAAAACTACACAGACGAATTTACAGGACCCGTAGTTATCGCAAGACTCAAAGACGGAGATTTTATAAATCAAAAGTTAGACTTTACAACAGTTAGAAACGAAATTGTTGTTCTTGGTAATGGCACTGGTGCAAGCCGGGCAGTTACAAGAGTTGCTGGCAGTAGCTCTCAAAGCACAATTGGTATGCGTGAACTTATTGTTGACGGCAGGAATACATCAACGTCAGCAGAAAGGACTGCACTTGGTAACGCTACACTAACTGAATCCTTAGAAGTTGCTCGAGTTATATCTGCAGGTGGTAAGTCAAAAGGTAACTTGGTATTTGAATTAGCCTTTGCAGACAATAAAATTTACATGAATTACAGAAATATTGGTTGCACTGGTGTGGCAACAATTGATCCCGGCAATGTCAAAGCAGGTAATTACATAAGAAGTATATTGAATGACAATTTAATTACGCCACAATCTGCAAGTCATGATAATGCCGCCAACAGACAGATTGATGTCCCGGCAATAATTGGCACTTATGATGGTGTCGGTAATGATGTTGACATGCCACTTCGTTGGAATAATTTAAGCAGTGCAGTTGAGCAGGCATGTTACTTAGGAGAAGTCGGTGTTACTTCAGAAATCAATGATTCAAATCAAATTGTTTATACAGTCATACCACATAACGACAGAACGTCAGGCACGACGAATGGAGTTGTATGGAATCGTGATAATAGCGAGGCTTCTTGGGACGTAAGAGTTGGTGATAAAATTACCGTTGAGGAATATTTATCAACTACAAGTTCCAGTCCCGAAATTGAGCCGGCTGACTTTGTATGTGTTGGCAGAACTATTAACATGCAACGAGGTAGAGAGGACGTTGTGAACTTAGAAATTGGTGGTGAAATACAAAGCCTAAATGACCAATTAAAACGACAATTTAAAACAATAAATACTGCACAATATGTGTAGATAAAAAGGAGTAAAAGCATGGCAAAAGTTAATGTTATATGGACAGGTGGAGGGTTCTTTGAAAGTGCAGATGGTAGCATAAAATTGGCACACAATGAGCCTCAAGAAATTGATAAAAAAGACTTCACAAGCCTGACAAAAGACGGTCAAAATCCTGAGTTAATCCTAGCTCAAAACGCTGAAAAAGAAGAGGAATAAGCACCGGCAGCCCAAACAATTTACCAGACTTTCCCACCAAAATTATGACATTTTTGGAAAATATACCTACTTTTGCCTGTTTTTAGTCGTCATTTATACCCAATAATTGCCTTTTCGTCGTTAAAAACGTTGCTATAACCTACACGAACCTATATAGTAAGGGTGTATTGGTAAAACAACGAAGGAGGCAAAATGCCAAGACAAGACGAAAAAAAGGGACGACTAGAGCAAAGGATTAAAAGACTTAGCGAGGTTGAACCATTCAGTTACACATTCGGAGTTGAGATTGAGTTAGTTTCAACTTTGACGCAATCAATGACTGCAGAACTGATTAGCAGACTTTACAACGAAAAGTTCGGGCAGGAGTTAAACATACAATCAGAAGGCTACAACCACATAAACGTTAGAGGTAACGACGCAAAGTGGAAAATTGTAGGCGACGCTTCGGTTCACGGTATAGCAAATTACAACTTCGGTATGGAGATTGTATCGCCAATCTTAGAAGGTGTCGAAGGCTTGGAAAGATTCCAAAGGGTTTACGAAACATTGGAAAGTTTAGCGATTGCAAAAAAGGTAGATGTTCACAGGGGTTGTGGCACACACATACACCTCGGAACAGAAGGCGTGCCTTTGGAAAATATCCGAAGGTTTGCTATGAACTACTACAGGTCGGAGAGTGCCATTGACTTATTAGTACCACCAAGCAGAAGGGAAAGTAAGAACAGTTACTGTGCTTCAAATATTAGCGACAGAAACAGTGGCAAAAACACAGACTACAAAAGTGTAGCGAGTGCAATGGCAACATTGTCAACGTTAAACCTTAACGAATCAAAACGGCAAGAAGGTTTAAGAAAATTGTCAGACATTCACTACACCCGATACTTAAAACTTAACCTAACAAGTCTACGGTCACACAAGACCATAGAAGTTAGGCATTTCGGTGGCACAGTGAATAGTGCCAAGGCAGTTGGGTGGTTAAAGTTTCTTGATTACATGTACCGAATGTCACGAACGCAGGTAGCGTTTAAGCAACCGGTAAGTGATAGGAACTGCGAAGCAAAGGGTAACTTTAGAAGATTGACTGCATGGCTCGACGCAGACAAAAAAGTACAGGATTGGGCAAAGGGTAGAAAAAAAGAACTCGAGCAAAACGACGCAAGGCTTAGGCGTAACGCTAGGCGTCGACAACGATACGCACAGAATAGGAGAGCAGACTAATGCCAAGAATCAACATAGAAAAAGCACAGGTTATAAAAATCGGTAGCGAGTGTTTCGTCAAGGTAAGTTCCGTCCGGGACGCCGTAGACTTTGACGACCACATAGCCATAACCCTAAAGCGTGGGACGGTCATACGACATGCTAAGGAAGATAGACAAACACAAGTCCTTAAGTCCGACGCTACAGAATATGTGCCACACGAAGTAAAAGACATAACACTAGAAAACCAAGCAGACGCCGGACTGTCTGCACCAACACAAAGACCCATAGGGTTTAACACAGAAAGGAGCAACCAATGAGTTTGCAACAGTTTACATTTACAAACGAAAGGGACGACAAGTTCCATACCACACCGTTCTACTTTGCATACGGTAGCAATCTGCATATCCAACAGATGAAAGACCGATGCAATGAAAGTCTGCCAATTGGTGCGTTTACCTTGCACGATTGGTCGCTAGAATTTCGGGGAGTTGCAGATGTGCAACAAGCAAAAGGTAAAAAGGTCGAAGGTGCGATTTACCGGATCACAAAGGCAGACGAGGACAGGTTAGACCTTTACGAAGGCTACCCTAACCTTTACACCAAAGCATTCGGTAAGATGATTCTCGACGGTGTCGAGGAACGCTTCATGTTTTACACCATGACAAGTTCATACGACGGCGTAAGACCACCAAGCGTCGGTTATTACGAAACGATACTTGCCGGGTATCACCATTGGGATTTACCCAACAAGTCCCTAACCAATGCCCTGCTTAGGTCATACAAGACCAACAACGGTCGGGTGCATACACCACTAGCATGGAAGAGGAAAAGATATGGAAAATAGTAACTACGAACAAGTATACCGTGAATTACTTGCAGACCCATACAATGACACCAAAAGCATAGGCAAGTGTGATGTATGCCAAAATTTCGGGATCATACACCACATTAAAAAAGTGGTGCAGTCATTTGATTGTCCTACATGTAAAAGTGAAGGTGCAAAATGAACTACGAATACTTAGACATTGTCGGTATATGTCCGACATGCAAAAACCACTCCGACTTGTTCGGGGTGGTTATCAATGGCAAGTTACATATTCTAACATTTGAATGTTTGGCTTGTGGTATCAAACTTGAAAACAAAGGAGTAAAAAATGCCAACATACAAAGGTAACCATTACATTGACATAAACTCGCCGGACGGCAACGCACATGTCATCATTGCACACGCAATGAACTACGCACACCAAATGGGCAAAAGTAAAAACGAAAGGGCAGAACTACGCAAAGAAATGATGTCCGGGGACTACAAGCACCTTATGAATGTATTTCAAAGGGAGTTTCCGTTTTGCGAACTAATTGGCTACGACGAATATGCCAAAGACTATAACAATCCCCAATTGTAGTAATTAAAAGACATACAAAGAAAGACCCTGTGGCTTTGGCTACGGGGTTTTTTTTTGCCACATAATGGTTGCCATAACCCACCGACTTGGTATATTGTGTATTATGTAAATATCGAATGGCGTCTTCGACTACTTAGAAACTAAGGAAAGGAGAGCCTATATGAATATCAATATTGAGAATTTCACAGACGAACAGCTTGCCAAGTTAAAAAAAGACGCTGGTGAAACGCTCAATTGGGATATGACGGACTTTCAATGGGAAAGGGCAATTTCACGCCTTAGACTTATTGAAACACGACATGACCTAGGACTAGACGCCGTACTCGGTTATTTAGTCATGAAACACTTGGAATCAGAAAAAAAATAAAGTTTAGGAGATAGCAATGCAAGAAAGCATTACTCAAATTATGGCAAGACTGCCACAAACATACTACAAAGAAGAGATACAAAAGCTCATTGATTCAAATGGTGAGCATGTATACAAAACAGACTACACAACTAAATTTATGTTTAGTCTGGAAAATTACCCACCACCAACGCCTTTTGAGCTATTGGTGGACGATTCAACAACTCAGCCACGTTCTGACGGTTATACGCAATACAGACGCCTTCACGTCCGTTTTAAATGGCAAAACAATTATGCCGAGAATAGTTGGCAAATTGACGGCGACATGTATAACTTTGCAAAACCGACCCGGTATTGGACTATTATGACCGATAACGCAGGGCAAGTGCAAAATAGAACTGAAGCCGAGGTTACATTGGGTTCTAAAGCAAATACCGAACGAGGTAACAAGACTGATTGGGTAATCTTAGAGATGAACATTCTAAGCCAACCACAAGCAAAAAAAGGCTCATTTAACGGCAACACAAACAACTCCTTCGGCGGCGTAGCTCAAACTGCTGAACCTAAAACAGCGGCAGAAACTGTGGACGTCGTCAATAATGGGACTAACCAACGACCAGCAGGTGCTATCGGTTCTGACGACCAAATACCAAGTCCTTGGATCATGCCTTTGCATTATTACCAAGACAAAGACTTAAAACTTGGCAGACAGTCTGCCATTGAAAATATGGCGACCTTTGTTTCATCTGAACAAGCAAATGTTCAAGACAGAAAACTGTTCAGGTGGATGATCGCTAATTTATGGAATGGCACGTCACCTGAGATAGAAATACCTGAAGCAATAGAAAGGCAGGTTTTACAGTGGGGACCACCACCAAAAGAAAAAGTAGACGAGGACAACGAGGAGCTATCGGAAAGCTCGGATACAAAGGAAAACGAAACAAGCTCATAATTAAGGCATACATGCTAACACCAAACAGGTCGCTCTCAGATATAGGGAGCGACCATGGTATAAGCCGGACAATGGTAACAAAAATATTAAAAAACTATTACGGCGAGGATTGGCAGAAGCCTAAAAAATTTTATGAATGTCAGGCGTGCCGGGTTATGTTTCACGGTTGGGACAAGCACTACGGAAGCAAGGCAATCTACTGCACTGAATGTGCAGGCAAGTATAAAAAAGGAGAGAAAATTGCAAAGCGAAATACAAGAATTTAAATACATAAAAACATTACTACAGAAACTTATTGAGCAGTATGATAACGAACACAGGAAGGTTATTATTGATCTTATCGAGGATCAACTTGATGAGTTCAGTTGCTTAAACAACTGCCCTGAATGTCAAAAAGAAAGGGTATAAATGTGGGCAATAATACCGAAAAACCTCAGACAATCCTTAGCCTCTACAGTGGAGGTGGTGGATTGGATATTGGAGTCGCAGTCGGACTTGGTAGACCGTCTAAAACAGTCTGTTACATTGAAAGAGACTTTGCGGCAATCTCAGTACTGGAAAACTCAATGCGAGAAGGGCTACTGGACGAAGCACCTGTGTTCACAGATTCCAACACCTTTGACGGCAGACCATTTCATAAAAAAGTGGACTGGATCATTGGAGGCTTCCCATGTCAGCCATTTAGCGTCGCAGGACACATGCGAACAGACCAAGACGAAAGGTGGCTATGGGAGGACATATGGCGAATTATTTGCGAGGTACGACCAAGAAACATCTTCTTGGAAAACGTTTCAGGCGTCCTTGTTCGAGAAGGAATTGGTAGAATACTCGGCGACCTTTCCACAATCGGGTTCAATGCAGAATGGACAACTTTCAAAGCGTCCGATACCGGAGCGACTCATCAAAGGAAACGAGTCTTTATTCTTGCCTACGAGCAAGGGACTAGACCAAGTTTGGCTGACACCAATTGGGTCGGACGGCGAAGGAGGTTTGAAATCAATGAGGAACGATCCATTGAAACCAAAGTTGAGGGATCACAGCGTCGAACAAGTGCGACAACTAGAGGAGGACAAAATGTGGACGACACCGACGCACACGGAAAACGACAACCCACAGAACAAGGCGAGCAAATTGTTACAGGGAAAGATACTGAGGAGCTCAGGGTCCCGAGTTCAAATGACACTAGCAGACAAAGTAATGCTGGAAGAGCTAAAGGAAAACCCGAAGCTGGCAATCCTGACGGACGAGCCAATAATAAACAGACCAAACCTGCCAAGTCACAAGGATTTCACAACTTGGCTTCGCTCTACGACGACAGTGGCAGAGTTGTCGAACCAAACCGAGATACCGAAAACGACCGTAGAGCATTGGTTCAGGAAAGAAGAAAATTACTTCAGTTATCCAACATTGACACAGTGGGAATTGATCAAGTCTTCGTTGAATCGACTAAAAAAGAAGATAAAATTCGACAAAGAAATGACGACGATAGAGGAAAAGGAATGGATAAATCCGGATCAAGACTGGCAGACGCCCACAGTAACGAACATCAGTCAAAGGTCGGAGGCGGCAAAAACCAAGAGGAAGAAGTTTCGGGAGAGCATAGGTCGGAACACAGTCCCACCGGGAAACTTAGCCGAGCAAGTCAGCGAGAATTGGGCAACACCGTCGACAATGAACAATCAAAACTACCCGGAAACAAATATGGAAAAACGGAACAGTCCGAGCTTAGGGAGTCAAGCGAGTATATGGGGAACACCGAATCAAAGGGACTACAAAGACACAGTAACGAGTCTGCCGCCGAGCGTGAGGGAGAAGGGCAAGCCGGGCACGAGAGGCAAAACGTTGGGCATGTCAGTAGCGAGTCACCTTTCCCACCTCGACCCGGGGACAAAGAACAATGGAGAAGAGTTATCGCAGAGCGACCAGACCTCGCTCCAGCGTTGGAAAAATCTGCGTTTGAATCCGAGGTTCGTGGAATGGCTGATGGGTTGGCAAATAGGCTCGACAGAACTAACAGGCTTAGAATCCTCGGAAACGGAGTTGTACCTATTCAATCTGCAACGGCAATGCGAATACTGGTCGCACGAATATGGAGTAACAAATGAGTAGACGAGTTAAAAACCAAATAACAACTGGCTGTTTAATTATTGGCTTGTCTACTCTCATTTACATTTGGAGGGCAAAATGACGAAAGTAATCACTGAATTTAACGAGCGAATATTGTTTGTTCATCATTCGTTTGGCTTAAAATATAAAAAACCAAACGGCAGGCAAGTGCCAAGAAAATACCAAAGCGTAAATGATCAGTCCCATGGCTTGCCGGAAAGGTTTAGTAACCCTAAAACAATTAACGAATATGGTGTCGGTTGTTATTTTAATTTTACCTATGTAGAAGATAAAAAAACTGGTGAATGGTATAGTTACCCACCAAGCGAAATAATAGTTTACGCACCACCAGTCATACAAGGCGACATGACTGCCAAGGAATGGGTTATGAAAGAACACACAATAACAAGCCCGTTTGTTATACCCGTCAAAAATGGGCAAACAATGAGAAGGTTAATGGTATGGTTTGAAAACGGTGAATTATGCCATAAGTTTAGACACGAGTTAAAGGAGGACACTAGATAGTCTTATATCTATATATCTATATATATAGAGTAAACAAGATTTACTAAGAGAAAAAGAGATACTGATAAACGATAATTTATAACAAACGAAGTATAGGAGATTACCTTGAATTTAGAGGAAAAAACGACTGAGCAAATCGCAAAGGCTCACGCAAGAATGAACGAAGATATTAAAAAACTTAGGGACAAGCAGTTTGAGCTAGAACGTGAAATGGAAAGGCGTATGGGTGAAGATGATGCGTTGGCATGTATCGGATTCAACATTCAAAAAAAATATACAAATTGGGTGTACCGTGAGGACAGCATGACTGCAAACTTGAAAGAATTGCTTACACCGGACGAATGGGACAGCTTGCGAAAAGTTATACCTGAGAAAAAAGAATGGGACGGTCGCAAAATTTATTCCATTGGACGCAAATACAAAGGTCGAGTACAAGAAGCCATAGACAATTCACGCTATGCAATGAACTACCGGGTAGAAATTAAAAAACTATGATAGCAACTGACGAATGTAAACAATGTGGCGGCACAGGTTGGCTTGGTTATGAAACAACTTCGAACGGTTCAGTTAAATTTAACAAGTGCAAATGCCAACAAGCAAGACAAATTGACATTTTGCTTGGCAATCCTGACATTGTAGGGTTGACCGAATCAGATGTTTTAACATTTACATTTCGTAGTTTTAAGCCAACTCGTCAGGCTATACCGATTGCTCAAAACCAAGCAAAAGCAATGGTGAAAGTTTATAAAAACTGGGTATCTAAAAAGCATATCTTTTTGACCGTATCAGGTAGCACTGGCATAGGTAAAACGCACCTAGCAAAGGCGGCAATTGTTGAACTTATAAAAAAAGGCGAGCGTCCATTTTACAGCCGGGCTGTTGAATTAAACAGACAACTACGGAACTTTGAGGACGGTGAGGCTGACAGATACCGTGACAGACTAACAACATCACCCTACCTTGTTCTTGATGATGTAGGCGTTGAACATGACCCACGAGGTTATTTGCAATCAATATATCACGGCGTCATTGATGACAGATACAGTAACAATTCACCTACGCTGGTTGTTACTAATTTAGCACTTGATAGATCAAAAAAGCATAGCCTAGCAAATGCTATCGGTGTCCGTGCTGTTAGCAGATTAAACTCAGGGCAGTTTTTTGAAATGCGAGGCAAAGACCTGCGAGGAGAGCTATGACTGAAAATTTAGAGCTTTTCGTAAAAATTAACGTTTACATTCCTGCTGATGAGTTTGAACAAATGATTGACAACCCTTGCTTAGTTGCCCGGGATGTTGTTTATGGCATACAAGGAATGACACCTTCGTACAAAGAACTGATAGCAGACTTAATGCTTGATAGTTTGCGTAAAAAAATAGCAAAGCATAAGGAGGAAAATGACTGAAGCAAAAAGACAATGGGCATACTTAGACGGCATAAACAAACTGCAGATTTACAATAAGGACTGCGTAAATATGATGTCAAAAATGGAAAGCAATATGTTTGACCTAGCAATTGTTGACCCACCATACGGCATTGATGTTACTAAAATGTCATTAGGTAAACACGAAAAACGATCAATACGCCGGGAGTTGTATCGAGGTGAGAAGGATTGGGATTCTGCCGCACCGGGCAAAGAATACTTTGACGAGTTGTTTCGTGTATCAAAAAATCAGATAATGTTTGGTGCAAATCATTACATTGAGAACTTTGCACACTTAGGACTTAACAGCAGTTGTTGGATCGTATGGGACAAAGACAATGGCGAAACAGATTACGCAGACTGTGAGCTTGCTTGGTCGAGTTTCAAAAAACCTGTGCGACGATTTAAACACCCTTGGTATGGCTTTATGGCTAAGGAACGAAACGAAGAGGATAGAATACACCCAACGCAAAAACCAATCGCATTGTACAGGTGGCTTCTAACTAAATTTGCAGAACCCGGTCAGCATATACTTGATACACATATGGGCAGTGGCAGTAGTGCGATTGCGTGTAAATTTGAAGGCATGCACTACACTGGTTATGAGATAGACAACGGACACTTTGTAAATGCAGTAAAACGCATACAGGAAAAGACTAAACAACACACACTATGGTAGACATTAAAGACCTAAAAGATAACGAAGTACAAATAATAAAAAACATACCTAAAGGACACCTGCGTATGAACTTTAGAGTAAGACCAAGACCAAAGCCACGAGAAACGCAAAAAACCCGGTTTGTTAACGCTAGGGTTCGTGAATACAGAAACTGGGCAACTCAGGTCAAAGAAACTTTGGCGGCAGAACTAAAAAAACATTATAACGAATTGCCAATCTACCCGGGACAACGGTTAGGCATTGCATTTGGCTTTGGTGCTACACGCAAAGCACCTCCTAACGCACGCAAAACAAAAAAGGGCAAAGTAGACGGCAGACAAGTAAAAGGCATAAATGACTGGGATATGAGCAACCTAATTAAAGGCGTTGAGGACATTATGAACGGACTCGTTTATGACGACGACAAGCAGATCCGGTGGTATGGTCCCTGTTTTGCAGAGGATACAACAAGCGACTGGATGTCAGTTCATGTATGGCAAAACTCAAGATGGCAAGACATTTGGGACAGGCTTACTGTTTACAGTATTTTGCAATGGAAGGACAACTCCAAAAATAAATGAGAACGCACTGCCCGGATTGCAGGACAGTTTAAAAAGTTAAAAATTAGAATGTTTGCATTCTGTATTCTAGGTATAAAAACCAAGGTATCAAACTACCAAACACACACAAAAAACCCGAGTATGGCGATTCTACGACGTCAGAATAATGCATTTTGAGCTAAAACAACGCAAAAATAGGCAAAAAGCGTGCTAAAGGGTACTTGTAACAAAAAGACATAACCTTTATGTTTACAGAATAAAGGAGGCAATATGGCGTCAATTGATGATATACGAGCAGTGATCAAATGGGTTAAAAAACAATATCCTGTGCGACCACTTGTTCCAACACGACCTTTGTTAGATTCACACCGGAATAAAACTGACAAAAAGAAACTGAAACAGAACTTACCAATATAACCAACCTGTTCCCTTTACTAATGCCCTTGTTCTTTATTTGAGCAAGGGCATTGTTACTTAGCAAAGTTTAGGAGATTTGCTGATTGCAAGTGTAACACAATTCATACCTGTGAAATAATGAACAGGTCATTTGCAATAATTACAAAAATCGGTAATATACAAAGTGCTAATTGTTAATAGCTTTTAAAAGCTCTCAGTGGGACGCCTCCAAGAGAACCAATACAGTTTTTCGTGGACTACTGAGGGCTTATTATTACACAGGGCTAGCCTAATCCTAACCTCTAACCCTTAAAGTTAAAGTTACATCCCAAGGTTAGCCCGCTGTTAAAAAGGCATTCGTCGTCATTTCTACAAGACACTTTTACCCTCCAGGCACTTTTTTTGCCGTTTATAATGATCTTTTTAGGTTTAAAAACAGCCAGTTGAGCTAAACACTGCGTGCCGGGCATGCTGCTTTTGCGCTGCAGTTGCGCTGTAAGTGCTAGTTTTGCCCGATTTTGAACCTAACTGAACCTAAAAAGGGAGCATTTTAACTTCCCCTAAACTTCCCGGGAGCGTACAGAGGGAGGGTTCGTCGTCATAATTTTGACGACAAAGACATGCTGTGTGCGATTAGCTCAGAAAGCTTTTGAACCTAAAAACCACCAATTTGAACCTAAAATGTCAGGTTGTCAGGAAGAGCGGCTTGCCTGACGATCGCCAGCGGCACGTTTACAGAGCTCGGTAAATGTCGGTAAATGCATGGCTTTGTGAAACCTGTTACACTTTATTTATGAAAAATCGCATCTCTGAACATGTGACGTTGAAGCGTAAAGATATCAAGCCTAACAGCAAAAATTGGCGATATCATAACAAAAAACAACTGAAACAACTGAGAGCAGTCATAGATACTGTTGGATTTGTAGACGAAGTACTTGTTATAAAAGACACTGAAAACGTCGGTAAATATATATTAATTGACGGCGAAGCTCGTTGGTCAATAACTAACGACGAAGAAGATATACCCGTTGGAGTCCTAGATTTGACGCCTGAAGAGGCTGATATTGTCCTTGCCACACTTGATCCATTGAGCTCCTTTGCTGGTGCTGAGGGACAAAGAGATGCAAATATATCCAAACAAAAGCTTACTGAGCTAGTAAACGCAAACAACATTGATAACACCCGGATCAAAGGACTGCTTGATGATATACAAAATAAATACGGAGCAGATGAAAAAAGCACGATACTAAAGAAAGGCGTAACAGAACTCATACCGGACTTACCTAGTGACGCTGATGACGTTTATGTGCAAAGGGGTGACCTATGGGCATTAGGCGAGCATAAGCTGTTCTGTGGCGATTCTACGAACCCTGATGACGTGTTAAAACTAACTGACGGCAAGACTGTTGACTTAGTACTTACTGACCCACCGTATGCTATCTATGGATCAAGCACAGGACTGAGCCAAGACATAACCGACGACAAGATAGTAAGACCATTCTTTCGGGACGTGTTATCAGTATGTGAGCAGGTATGTGCTATGTATAGTCATATTTATATATTTTGCGATTGGAGGTCATATCCAAGTTGGTGGGAAATGGCTAAACAAGTAAAAATCGTAAGCAAAAACCTCATTGTATGGTATAAAGGTGGAGGCGGTCTCGGTGCTAATTACACGAATACATATGAATTAGTCTACTTTGCGAGTAAACTGCCTCCCCAAAAAGTCATGGGACAAAGGAAAGCAGGGCAAAAGCCAGTACATAAGCCAAACCATATAACTGAACTGAGAGCAACCGGAAGCGACAGGGAACACAATGCCGCCAAGCCCGTAAACTTATTAAAACAACTGATAGACAACAGCACGGACTCAGGCGACACCGTGTTAGACTTATTCATGGGATCGGGTAGCACATTGATTGCATGCGAAGAGAAAAATAGAAAAGCAGTCGGTATGGAGATCGATCCTAAGTACATGCAGGTAACTCTTGAAAGATATAAAAGACTTACCGGGAAAGAACCAAAGCTGATTAAGAACTATGGCAAGACCGACAAAGATAAATAGAGATTTGATAGACAACATTGCAGGACATATAAGCAATGGAGTAACACCCGAGATAGCGGCACAAATTGAGGGCATACACCCTGCTACATATTACGATTGGATGAAACGTGGCAAAGAACAGAAAACAGGATTGTTTTCCGAGTTTTCCGAGGCGATTACGCAGGCGAGGACATTATTACGAGCAAAAATAGAGCTGACATTAGCAGAAACTGACCCAAGATTCTTTGCTACTAGATCGCCAATAATGAGAGAACAGTCAGATGTGCCCGGCTGGCATAATTTTGAAAAACAACAACAAATGCAGGTAAACGTTGTTACTGTTAGTTCTATTATTGACGACGCAATACAGGCTTTGCCTGAGCCGGCTAATATTTTAGAACTGCCTAACCTAGACGACAAAGACATACATTTCATTGGAGAGAATGGTCATAAAAACGGACACGAACAAGATACTGACAAAGTGGGCTGATCCAGTTTTCTTTGTGCAACATGTATTACAAGAGCCATTGTTTAGAAAGCAAGGCGAAATATTGCGTAGCATAAAGTCTGAGCCGTTCGTTTCAGTTGTAGGTGCAAATGGTACAGGTAAAGATTGGACTGCCGCCCGGGCTATCCTATGGTGGTTAATGGTTAACAAAGAAGCAATTGTTGTAGTACTTGCACCGACACATAGACAAGTGCAAGATGTTGTCTGGAAGGAGGTTCGTGTTGGATTTACTGCCGCCATGAACAACGGCAAACCATTAGGAGGCACAATTGCAAAAGTACCACGCTGGGAGATCAATGACAGACGCTTTGCTGTAGGATTTGCTACTGACAGCGAATTTAACATACAGGGATATCATAGTCCTAAGCTCTTGCTAGTTATTACCGAGGCTCATGCCGTAGAAGATTCACACATTGACGCAGGCATGCGTTTAAATCCTAGTAGGGTCCTAATGACTGGCAACCCGTTCACAAATTCAGGTAAGTTTTACAATTCACATCACAGCGAGCGTGATCTATGGAAGACAATTGAGATCAGTGCATTTGATACGCCAAACGTTATAACAAAGACAGATGATGTACCCGGTTTAGTTAGTTACTCACAGGTCGAGCGTCGTAAATTAGAACTTGGTGAGGACAACCCGATGTATATTGGATCAATACTGGGCAAGTTCCCGGAAACTTTAGATGACACATTGATACCGTTGTCTGTAGCTAGAAAAGCGATTGGTCGTCAAATTAAGCCCGAAGGAACTGTAACTCTTGGAGTTGATGTTGCCCGGGAAGGTAGCGACAAGACTGTAGTAGTTAGGCGGCAGGGTAGTCAAGCACGAATCATTTGGTCAGTGCAGGGATATGATACCCAACAAGTCGCAGGATTTATTGGACGCTATATGTTAGACAATCCGACAACAGAAGAGGAGCGTGGTTATTGTGTGATTGATTCAGTCGGATTAGGTGCAGGAGTCTATGACGCATTAGCAACTGGCAACTACACATACGAACTGCAAGAGTTCAAAGGTGGTGGCAAAGCAATAGACTCTGAACGGTTTAAAGATAGAAATGCTGAGGCGTGGTATAGTATTAGAGAAGCGTTATTAGACGACGACCTAGACATAGGACAATCATGTTCACAGTTCCCGAATTGTAAATGCAAACAGACTGCTACTGGTTGTGGATCAGTAAATGACGACAACCTCGAGCGTTTAGTAGCTCAACTCGCAAGTCGACAGTATACAATCGAAGGTGACCGTCGAATCAAATTAGAAAGCAAAGACAATCTACGCAAAAAAGGCAAGCGATCGCCTGACGAAGCAGACGCATTGGCAATGACTTACTCAGTCGTAGAAAAGATACTGGAGGTATGGTAATGAGTTTTTTAGATAGAATCCAAAACGCAATAAAAGGAATAAGAACAGCAAACGCTGACGAATTAGTAGACGTCAAAGAGTTAGGTGCTATGCAATGGGCAAGAGAATCCTACTCAGGTGTTGATAGACTATTGATGCCAAACAGTGACTTTGATTATGGCAATCAAGTCGCTCCTATGCTTAACTCAGCAGTAGCGGCATGTGTGCATTGGTTTATGAGAGTTTTTCCGGAAGCTCCAATGTACATACAAACAATGGACGAGTTAGGTAACTCCGAGTACAACTATGACAGTGACGCCGTAAGATTATTAGAACGACCTAATCAATTTTACTCCGGGTCAATACTTCTGATGGGAATAATTACAGATTATTTAACAACTGGCAATGCATATATAACAAAGATAAAAAACCCACAGGGCAGAACCATTGAGTTATGGTATACCCCTGCAAAACTAATACAACCTAGAGCTCCAAAAGATACAACAACGGAATATGTAACATACTACGAATACAAGCCATTTGGTCAGTCGATAAGATTAGAAGTAGATGACGTCGTACACTTTAGATACGGAATCGATCCTGAGAACGTTAGAAAAGGATTATCACCTTTGGGATCAGTACTGCGTGAGATCTTTACTGACGACGAGGCGGCAAATTACTCAGCCAGTCTACTAAAGAATATGGGAGTTGCTGGTTTATTTATGACGCCTAGAGAATCACTAAGTGGTTTAAGTAGAGAGGCGGCAGAAACTATGAAGCGTAAATTTAAGGAAAGATTTACCGGGGACAGACGAGGTGAGCCATTTGTATCTAATATGCCACTAGATATCATGAAGTTATCATTTAGTCCGTCTGAGATGAATCTGCGTGACGTAAGGCGTATTCCTGAAGAGCGAGTTGCATCAGTGTTAGGTATACCTGCCATTGTTGCTGGTTTGGGTGCAGGATTAGATCGGGCAACTTTTAGCAATATGTCCGAGGCAAGAGAGATGGCTTACGAATCTGCTGTCATACCTTTGCAACGATTGATTGCTACAGACCTAACAAGTCAATACTTACCTGAGTTTCAAGATACAGGACATTTTGCGTTTGACAATCGAATGGTTAGAGTATTGCAGGACGATCAAACTGAAAACGCTAACAGAATAGCAAACCTCTATAAGTCAGGCATTATAACAAGAGCTGAGGCTAGACAACAAAGCGGTTTGAGCTATGAGGAAACAGATGAAATATTCTTAGCACCGACCAACGCAAACGAAGTTGGCAGGTTTGAACGAGCTCCACAGGTTGGCGGCACAGGAGGCGGCACGCCGGGCGTGCTGAGTCTTTCGTCGTCAGAAGAAGCACAAACAAAGATCCGAGGAAGCATAAAATATAAACATCACAGGTTTGGTAGTGTAATAAAAAACAGCGTGCTAGAACGTAATGAAAAATATCTAATGAAAAAAGAACCTGAGATAACAAGGCAACAGTTTCAAGATAAATTAGCAGAAAACCTACAAGAAGTAGAAACACAATTTGCAAAAGACCTACTCAAGGAATTTGAACGCCAAGGAAGAGATCTGGCGAACGCATACCTGAAACATGTAACTGGTGTCGCAGAATATAACGACGACAAAGCATATGACAATGAGATTACGATTGAGGTTAAAGATGATCCAATCGAAATAATAGGTGATGTAGGCGAGGAAAACCTAGATGTCCTAGTTACTTCGTTAATGGCAAGCCCACAACTAGCAGAACCGGGCAGACAGCGTATTGAGCTAATATACCAAAAGGCATACGGAAACATTGCAAGAAGGACATTTGACGCAGTAAGTGACCGGGTAGGTGTTGGTGTCGTGTTTAATGAAACTGACGCTATAGGACAAAATGTATTAGCAACAGGCGGCAGACGAGCCGGCTTAGTAGATTTTACTGCCCAAGCAAAAAGAGCAACAAGAGAAGCAATCCGGGCAGGTAGAGAAGAAGGTGACAATCCTAGGGCAATTGCTAGAAGGATTAGAGAAACAGTCCCAGTAGGAAGATTTACACGACTGGCAGAAAATGAAGGCGTCGAAAAGGCTAAGGCATACAGATCACTTATGATCGCAAAGACTGAAACACATAATGCACAAAGACAATCAACTATTGAAGGTTACCGTGCTTCAGGACTTGTAGAATTAGTCAGAGCCATTGACGGGGTCGGTGGCGATACAGATGACGTTTGCCTAGATCGTGACGGCAAGATATTTACATTAGAGGACTCATTAAATGAAACAACACTAGAACACCCTAACGGTACGCTTGATTGGGAGCCCATTGTGCAAACACCTGATGAGCCCGGCTTGCCGTTAAACATATAGGAGGTACTTATGGCTAAATATGGATACGGAGGAGGTGGAGGACGCCGAGGAGGTGGAGGTGGTCGTCGTGGAGGTGGCGGCAGAAGAAGGACTGGAGGAGGTAGAAGGCGAACCGGTGGAGGAAGAAGAAGGAGAAGATGAACACATCACAAATATTTTATAGATACGGTAACTTGCCTCCGGCATACGCACCTGCACATTTGCCAAACCCTACTGGCGTTGATGTCCCGGTCGGTCAGAGATGTGGTAACTGTGGCTTTATGGACGGTGGCTACTGTCATAAATGGGAAGAGTTCGTTGCAGTCAATTATTGGTGTCTAGCATGGATGGCAATTGACAACTTTGAAAATGTGCTTGATACTGGGAAACCTGACGAGGTGCAGGTTCAAGAAATGAGTTCGTCGTCATCTTTCACAACAAAAAAGTACGAAACTATCAACTTTAAACCACCTGAAGGAGTCGCTAAGGCGGCAAAAAAAGGATTAGAATGGCGAGCTGAATATAACCGGGGAGGCACTGAGGTTGGTGTTGCTCGTGCTAGGGACTTATCAAACAGAACTACAGTGTCACCTAAAACAATTGGACGCATGGTGAGCTATTTTGCAAGACATGAGGTTGATCTTGACGCACCGGCGGCAAAACGAGGTAACGACGGATATCCAAGTGCAGGCATAATTGCTTGGTACTTATGGGGTGGTTTTCCCGGCAGGACTTGGGCAAACAAAGTATATAGACAAATGAAGCGTGAAGATGAACAAGACTGACAAAGAACCACGCTGTCCATACTGTAACAAAATGCTAGCGTATGAGGTGACAAGACCTTGGTCACTTAAATGTCAAAGGTGCAAGGCAACTATCGTAAAGCACGCCAGTTAAAAATCTGTTATTATTTAAAGCATGATCGTGTACCTTGCTCGTGTACCATTTATTAGTATAGGAGTAATTAATGGACGGCAATCTTGAGAGCAAGTCATTAGCAAAACCTGAAATAATATTTAAAGACGGCAACGACGGACAACCCACAGGTGAGATAGAAGCAGTGTTTTCTGTCTTTGGTGTTCGTGATCATGACGGTGATGTCATCATGCCTAACGCAATCGCAAACGAATCAAAGGTAGCAATTGCATGGGGACACGACTGGAGTAAAACCGTAGGCAAAGGTCAAGTCTTTGTCGATAACAACAAAGCCACACTAAAAGGTAAATTCTTTTTAGATACACAAGCTGGCAACGAAGCATATAAAACTGTTAGAAACATGGGTACTGACCAAGAATGGTCATGGGGATTCATTGCACAAGAAATGAATGACGCAGACCCTGAGATGTATAACGGTAGAAAAACTCGAGAAATTACCAAGGTAGATATATTCGAGGTATCGCCTGTGCTACGAGGTGCTAATCCTTTAACGGAAACAGTAGCAATCAAACAAGCAAACAATAAAACTTTTGCTGACCATTGCAAAGAAGTTCTTGATACTGTCGAAACATTGGTTGAACGTGCTAAGTCTCTTGCAGATTTAAGAGCAAAAGAAGGTAGGCAGATTGGCGAGCAATCTAGAGAAAGCATAGCTCAAATAGCAGATAAGGTTTCAACACTAAAATCAGCACTTGAACAGCTTCAAGAAGGCAAGACAGATGACTACGGGTCAGTTGTTGATCAACTACAACACGACCTACTTAAAAATCAACTAAAAATGAATGACCTTAAAAGGAGGACATTAGAATGAGCGACAATAACGACGCTAAGTTGAAAAAGCTCAATGGTAGAGCAGACTATCTAAGGGACGAAATTAAAACAGTCCTAGACGAAGCTGGTTCTGAAAGAGACTTTTCAAAAGTTAAACACGTCGACGGTAGCAATGCAGATAAAGTTGAGTTCGTACAGAAACAATCTAGAGAACTTGACGCTGTAGTAAAAGAAATTGAAGAGTACAAAGAACTTCAAGGAATCGACGAAAAAATAAGAAGCTACGAAGCAGAAAAAAACCAACCTGAAGTTAAAATGGTACAGCCTGACGTTGAACCAATTGGACACAAATCAGTTGGTGAAATGTTCGTAGAATCAAAAGCATACTCAACAATAAGTGGTGGAGTCGGTGAAGCGTCTGAATTAGACATAGACCCGAACGTTTTAATCAAAACAGACTTTACAACGTCTGCAGGTTGGGCACCACCAACAGTTAGAACTGGTCTAGTAATAGACTCAGCACAATACCCATTAAAAGTAGCAGACGTTATACCTTCAGGTACAACTACAAATTCATCTGTTACTTGGATGGCTGAATCTACATTCACAAACAATGCGGCAGAAGCCGCTGAGGCAGCCCAATACGGGGAAGCCGCTTTAGCATTAACTGAAACAAGCTCAACCGTTAGAAAAGTGGCAGTATTTTTGCCAGTAACTGACGAACAGCTAGAGGACGTTGCCCAAGTATCAAGTTACATTGATAACAGATTAGGGTTCATGCTTCAGCAAAGATTAGATTCGCAATTGCTAACAGGTGACGGATCAGCACCAAACCTTAGAGGAGTCTTGAATACATCAGGAATTTCTACACAGGCAAAAGGTTCTGACTCAACACCAGACGCAATTCACAAGGCAATCACAAAAGTAAGAACTACAGGTGCGGCAGAACCGGACACTGTAATCTTGCACCCGAACGACTGGCAGGCGATCAGATTACTACAAACTTCTGACGGACTATACATTTGGGGTAACCCGGCAGATGCGGGTCCTGAAAGGATATGGGGACTACCAGTAGTTCAAACTACATCTGAAACAGAAAACACAGGACTTGTTGGTGCGTTTAGAGGTTACTCTCAACTATGGATTAGAAGAGGAATCGAGATTCAAGTATCAAACAGTCACAGTGATTACTTTATAAAAGGTAAACAAGCAGTTAGAGCTGATATGAGAGCCGCTTTGGCAGTCTACAGGGCAACTGCATTTTGCACAGTAACAGGCATATAGTCAAAAGGAGGACAATTAAATGGCAGTTATTAAAACTACTGAAATTAATTCAATCCAAGGTGCTGGTGCTGGCTTTACGCAAAACCTGAACTTTGGTGACGAAAAATTAGAATCAGCAACTCAGTTATTTGCGTTGGGTACTAAAGGTATGACACCGGACGGAAGAATTTTTAGATATGCTAAGAACTCTTCTGCCGCAATTACTACAGGTGGTCAAATCGTAGAAGGCGAAGCAATGCAAGCTAATCACGATATGGACGTTCCTGTTACAGGTACAACAGCAGTCGGTAGCACTACTTTAAGTTTAGAAGTACCAACTACTGACTTAACAGCAAATGAATATGCAGATGGTTACATCTACATCAATGACGGTCCCGGACAAGGTGAGATTTACAGAATACTATCTCACCCTGCCCATGACGCTTCAGACGACGCAACCTGTGTGTTCACATTAGATGAATCGCAGGGTCTGAAAGTACAGGCTACAACTTCAACATTAGTAGGACTTGTTTATAACCCGTATTACAACGTCGCAATTATCGACGGTGACGGTACGAGAATATCAAGACCGCTAGGTGTATCGACTGCACCAGTTACGGCTAACTACTACACTTGGATTCAAACAAGTGGGTATGCGGCAGTATTAGCAGGTGCGGCAGTAGGAGTTGTTGGGGACGGTATGAAAGTAAGCCAAGCTTCCGGTGAATCCGGAGCGGCAGACTTGTTCGACACCTCGGCAAACCAAGACACAGAACCAGTTGGAACTGCAGTCGGAATTGCCGCCGTGGCAACAGATTACCAACTCATTGACCTTAGCATTAAGGATTAACAATTGAATAGTCTGAGGCGAGGTGTTTTTAACATAATAGAACTTTCACCTCGCCTACAGGCGAAAGGAAAACATGGCAGACTACATTAGTAAAAAACGCTTATATTTAGACGCAGAAGGTAAAGTTACTGACGACGATAATAAAGGCGTTTCTTTGCTTGTTGGAGAGAACGGAACATTAGATGAATCTGACGCTAAAAAGTATGGGCTTAGCTCGTCAGGCGACAGCGAAAATGTTACTAAAACTGACGACAAAGAAAAAAGTCAATCGGAAGAAGTCGAATCTGACGACAAATCAGGACTAACAATAGATACCGAACCAGTCGTTGAGGACAAAGCTATTCCACAACCAAACCAACCAAAAAGAAGAGGACGACCGTCTAAGAAAGGTGGCAAATAATGGCAATTAAAAAGCAACAACTAACAGTTGCCGATACTGCTGTCGGTTTTACAGTGCCTTCAGGTATTGTGCCAACTAAGGCAAGCTTTAGTTTAGCCACTGGTGCAATCAGGATACAGTTAGACGGTTCAACTGCTACAAGTTCAGCAGGCATGATTATTACGCATGCTCAGGGCATTGTGACAATCACAGGCAATGAAGCAATAAGTAACGCTAGCATGATTAGGGACGGTAGCGACAGTGGAGCATTAGATATAACTTATTTTGATGATTACAACGGCATTGAAATATCAGGGAGTAAATAGTGCCAACTGAATATAGTGCAAACTTAATGACGACAACTGAAATGCTGACGCATGTAGAAACAGATATTGCAACTGCAAGTCTGCAAAGGATCATGGACGCCGAAGAAGAGTCAATGGTCAAACTATACGGAGCTCATGCGGCAGATGACAGTACTGCGGCAAGTGTAAGTGAAAAGTTTACGCCGTTAGGTCAGAATTTTATAAATTTAGGCAGGGAAGCATCAAGTATTACATCGGTCGTTGAAACAGTGTCATCAAGATACGGAACAACGGATACGACTCTGAGTGCCAACGATTACGAGTTATGGAATAGTAGGCAACTCCGACGTCTAGCGACAGGCGACAATGCTCGGACAGAATGGAAAGACATTGTGACCGTTGTATATGCACCCTATGATGACCGGGCAAGTCGTCGAAGAGTACTGATTGATTTAGTCAAACTGGCGTTAAGTTATAACGCTGTTAATTCAGAAACGATTGGTGAAATATCAGCCAGTTATCCTGACTATGACAAAGAAAGACGTAAATTATTATCTAGTTTAGACGACACAGGATTTGTATTTGCATAATGGCTACTAGACAACTCGCAACACAAAGAATGATACACGAATGCCGCATTATTGAGGACGATACAAGCACGGCTGATACATACGGACACAATGCCTCGTTTAGTGGTGCAATCCGGGCAACTGGTGTGGCTTGTCGTTATTATGAGGACGCAGGGGACGAAGTGCAGGGTGAGCTAAACTATCGAGGTACAAATGCAAAACTTATTATCCCATTTACGCAAAATATTCTTACGAGTGACCGTATCGACAGTATCGTGGGTAAAGGACAAGGCACTTCGATTGTATCGGGTACTTTTGAAATATTGGGAATGGTTACACGACCAACACACAAATTATTAACTATACGAAAGCTGAGTGAAACATAATGCCTGATCCAATAGGAAGGTTTGAAGTCAACTGGAACGGTGATCAAGTAATTGATCAGTATAACAGTGCGATTATAAAAGGCATGACAAAGACTATGGCTGACTGCGTTGTTGAAGCAAAAAGAGTTGTCCCGGTAGATACTGGCACACTTAGGAACAGCATTAAAATTGTTAATTTTCCTACGACAGACGCACAGGGAACTGTAAGTGGTACTTGGGGTTCATCTGATGTCAATTATGCATTGTGGGTCGAAATAGGGACGTCTAGGGCAAATGCACAACCATACCTTAGACCAAGTGCTGACAAGCACTATCCAAAATTGGATGACCACATAAAAGCTTTTGCGAGAGGTGGCACTAGATGAGCCAAGACCCTCTCAGTGCAGTAATTACATACTTAAAAACTGTAACTGCTGTAACAAACGAAACATCAACAAGAATATTTGGTCAAGAACTACCCGGTAGCCAAGTTGCCTCAATGCCTCAAAAGGCGGCAGTCTTAGCTACGACCGGAGGACTTGGCACAGTAGGATTTACCAACTACAGAGGAGTTCGTTTAGACGTTAGAGCCTATGGCGAAACGCCAAAACAAGCAATGGACGTTCACATTGTATTAGACGACGCTCTCACAAGTTCTATGGTAAACAAAGATGCGAATGACACACGCTTGTATAATGCAGAACTCGAAGGTGGTCCGTTAGGTTTGAGAGAACCTGATACGAACTTCCCGTTTGTTCAGGCATCGTATGTTATACGTTACAACTTATTAGACAGAAACTAGAAAAATAAAAAGGAGCAAATATGAGCAATGCACCCATTACATTTTTACATGGACCCGCAACAGTTTATTTAGCACCCTTCGGTTCAGGAGCAACGCTACCTGAAATTGACGGCGACCCGGACGCATATTCGTGGTCTGGTGGTTTTAAACTAGGGCAGTTAGGTAAAGAAGATATAGGTACGGGAGGAGTTACTCTTAGGAAAATAACTACATTTAATGAAGTTAGAACTGACGGAGCAAGTGGTCCCGTAAAAGCACTGATTGACCAAGAAACTTTTGAAGTTGAATTTACAATTCATGATTTAAGTTTTACTGGTAACGCTGGTGCAATTTGGTTCGGAGCAAACAAATACGGAACTACAACTAACGTATCTGCCGGATCAAGCACAGGAGGATATAAAAAATACTTCCTCGGTGATGAAGCAGGAGAAGCTAAGATTTGGAACTTATTAATCGGATTCGGAACGTCTGCAGAACTAGCAACGGGTAACTCGCAACTTAACATTAAAAAGTGTTACATGAGCAGTGACCCGGAAATGGTTTTGCAACGAGGTGACGTAGCAGGTGTACAGTTTACATTTAGAGCGTTACAAGATGTTGGAGCAACTGCACAACAACAATTCGGTGAGTTTAGATTCCAGAACGCTGAACCAACAGGATAATGACAGTAGATAAGTCGACAAATACGGTACACATTAAAAAGGTTGTTGAAAGCCTTTACAATGAGGCTCGTGATCATAAAAGACAGGAGCGTTACCATAGGCGTAAGGCGAAAAACTTAATGCAAGATTTAGAAACTTTACGCCACGACTTATCTCAGTTTGGAATAAAAATAAATATAGTAGGCAAAAACGAAAAGGAGTTATAGTCATGCTAAAAATAAGCACAACAAGTTCACAAGGCATACCGATAGAAATTGACGGAGTCAAATATGAACTTAAACCATACGACAGTCTAAAGTTTCAAGATTTTTTTGAATTGCAAAAGTTTGCTCAACAGTTTGACAACTTTAAAGACATTGAATCTGCAAACCTGACAGACGAACAGGTCAAAAAATTAGAACAAAGCCTTGATATCTTCTGTGCGAAGATATTGCCCGGCGTGCCTAAAGAAGTTATGGACGCTGTAAATTATATGAACAAGATACAAATAATTGAGGCTTTTATGGAAACCGTACCTCAACAGGTCGAGGAGAGTACGGCGAACTCGAACAAGTCCTCCCAAGGCTCGTTTGGTTCTATGGCGTCAGCCCAAAAGAATGGTTAGAAATGTCAATGCAATTAGTACAAATACATATTGATGAAATGCCAATAATACAAGCTGAGGAAAAGTTCTCAAGATTTGAGGATACGGTTATGGCTAATCCATATATTGACGACAAAGAGCGACGCAAATATATATCAAACCTAGAAAAACACATCCGGGTTGAAAAAGTAAAAACAACAAGCAAGGCAAACAGAATGGCAATGGAGCTTATGGGTATAGGAGTAACTGAAGTAAATGGCTGACTTAGGTGACGCTAAACTAACGCTGAGAACGGATAATACCAACTTTAAAAAAGGTATTGATGAATCCAATCAAAGAATGGACGACTTTCGGAAGAAGGTTGGATTAGCTATAACTGCCGCAGGTGCGGCAATTACAGGCTTTGCAGTATTGTCTGTAAAAAACTTTGCCGACTATGCTGACGGGATCGACAAGTTGGCTGACAGATCACAACTGACAACTGACCTTGTTCAAGAAATGGCGTTGGTGTTAGGACGAAACGGACAAGCCGTTGAGGACTTAGACAAAGTCATGGACGGACTAGACAAAGCCCTTGGTGCATTACAGTTAGGAACTGGAAAACAAGTACAAGCCTTTCATGACTTAGGCATAACTGTTGACGATGTAAATTTTGAAGCAGACCGAATGGACGAAATATTCTTGACGGTTATTAAAAGGTTGCAAAACGTAGAGCAGGATACTAAGCGAACACAGATAGCAACTGACTTGTTTGCAGGTGGTCAAAAAGCCTTAGCAGTAACCTTAACAAATTCAAATGAGCAGTTTGATGAAATAAGAAGGCAAGCTCATGAAATGGGACTTGTATTAGAAAATGACGGTGTAAAAAGTGGTGCCGCCTTAACTGATCAAATGGGTGACCTAGGAGCTCAAATGGCAATGGTACAAGTTAGGATCGGAGAACTGATCAGTCCGTTTTTAATTATGTTGCTAGATAAACTCATTGCAGTAACTAACAGCATAAGTACTTTTACAAGAGAGAACGAAACACTTGTAAGAATTATTGGTCTTGGTACTGTTGCACTTGGTGGTTTCATTACAATTATGGGTGTATTAACTTTAACAATGTCATCGGTAAAAACAGCATTTGGACTTGCCCGGGCTGCTGTTGCACTATTTAACACAACATTGATAGCAAACCCTATTGGTGCAATTATCGTTGCAATAACAACACTAACAGCATTAATTATTGCAGTAAGAATGGAAACAGGCAGTTGGACTGAAACATTAAAAGTCATAGGTGAGGTCATTATCAATTCAGCACTTATACCAATTAACCTCTTTTTGGGTGCATTAAAATTGCTAGGCAAAGGACTGGGTGCAATAAATGAGGACTGGGGTTTTACTGTTGAACTTATGAAATTTGAATTTGAGCCGGCAATGAAAGATGCCGCAAAGGCTACTGACGAGTTTAGAACTAGAGCCAAGTATAACTTTGACATAACAAAAGACGCTTACCTATCAATGTATGACGGCATGGTTAGAGCAACTAAAGATACTGAAAAAGTAATAACTGAAACTGCAACCGAGGAAGCAGTTGAGCGTATTGAGCTAATGAACGACGCAATAATAACAACACAGCGAAGAGTTGCAAATGCAGGTTTAACTGGTGGAGGTATTAGGCAAAGTGTTGCAAGCATGCAAGCCGGCGTTAGTCCTAATGCAGGCAGACAACAAATGTTTGAGGACTTGGCACGAAGCGAAGGTAAGTTGCAAGTATCAACTGGTGAACGAGATGCAAGTGGTGGCGTTATATTTAGGGACGCAACACAAGATGACTTCAACAGAATATTTAAAGATGACATTCAAGCAAAACTACCTTCGTTGTTAGGCGTAACACCTTTTGACGCACAAGCAGAAAGATCATTTTTTGGAGCATTGCCCGGCATGCGTACAGTAGAAGGTGGCACTAATGTAAATGTATCAGTAAGTGGTAAAGACCTAGCCAGTGCCTTTGTAGATATAGGCGACGAACAGGGAGGTATACTATGAGCAACTTTACATTTGAAAACGCAGGAAATGTAACTCTAGACATTGATGACGGCACTATTTATTCAGTTGTAGCAGTAAACGGTAAAGGTATGCCACCTTTAGATGTAAGAGCAGAAAATAGGTTTGGACGTAGTGGTGCAACTTTGCGAGCAGTAACAATACCACCTCGTCGATTGCAACTATCAATACTTGTCAACGGTACTTCGTCGTCAAATTTAGAAACAAGAGCAACAGCACTGTTGGCACATTTAGCAGGTTCGTACGGTAGAGAAACACAAAGGGAAGGTGTGCTTAGGTTTACTACAGAGTCAGGCACGCAAAGATATTTAAACTGTTTAGCGATTGCAGGTTTAGATGAAAACAGAATACAGCGAGTTGGCGTGACGAGCTATTTAGTCCCGGTAACTTTTTTTGCGGCACATGGTAACTGGTATGATCCTTCGCAACAATCAGCTTCAGGAGATATCGGTCCTGCCGGGAACTTATCATTTCCATATAGTTTTCCAATTGATTTTGGATTGTCGCAACCTTCTGTATCATTCAGTGTTAACAATGAGGGAAGTGCTGAAACTGAAACTTTGCAATGGAATGTCCCGGGACCCTCTACTTCACCACAATTGCACAACATAACAGTTACAAGAGCAATCAAATTTGAAAATTTAATAGTGCCTGACGGTTTGACCTTAAGGGTAAGAATGGGTTGGCAACCAGACGGCATTGAAACCTTCCAAGCGTTCTTAGATGATGACGCCGGAGGTTCAACTAATGTACTTGGAAGTATGACAAGTACTAGCAGGAGATTTTGGCTTGACCCGGGTACAAATAACCTGTTTGCTTCGCAAGAAAATGACGACGCAACAACGCATACAATTAATTGGTATAATGAATTTATAGGAGTTTAATATGGCAGAATTTAGTTTTCCATTTGATGTCAATGTAGCCGGCGACAGAACTGTAACGGCTGACACTTTTGGAACAATGTTAAATAGTTTAGTTTCTAATGGTGTCGTATCAGGTGCTGATAATGGATTGGCAGTATCACAATCAGGTACACCAGCAATGTCAGTTTCAGTTGCAACCGGTAGAGCTTTTATTGGGCATACAAGTAAGCGAAGGTACTACAGGAACACCTCGGCTTTGACACTAACTATTGAGGCGGCAGACAGTAGCAATCCCCGTGATGATTTAATCGTTGTTGAAATGCGTGAAGCAACTGCAACAAGAAGCGTGTCACTAGCAGTCGTTAAAGGTACGGCGGCAGGTAGCCCAAGTGATCCTTCGTTAACAACAACCGAAGCAACATATCAATTTGCGATTGCAAGAGTTAGAGTTGGTGCAGGCGTATCAACGATTGTTGATGCAAATATAACTGATCTCAGGTCAACGACAGGTTTTGCCGGGTTGCCTATGGCTATGGAAAATGTGACTGCCCTAACAACAGACACAATAGCATCAGGTGACTTCATACCGTTTTCAGACGAAAGCGAAACAGGTGATCCAAGCAATAAGTTAACAGTAGACAATTTAATGGAAACAGGTATACCACTAATTACAGAGGATACTGTAGCAGTTGCAAGCGACTACATGGTTTTCTTAGACGGTGGTGCAAGTGGTAACGCAAACAAAGAGAGTATTCAACATTTCGTATCAGCAATTGCAGGAACTGGACTGAGTGAAAGTAGTGGTCAGTTAGTTGTTGGTAATGCCGCCACTGCAACAGCATTAGCAACTGCAAGAGCAATTAACGGCGTAGACTTTGACGGTACTGCCGCCATAACAGTAACTGCCGCCGGCTCTACATTAAGCGATACAGTACCGGTAAGCAAAGGTGGTACAAATGCAACATCTTTAGCTGACAAAGCAGTTTTGATAACACAAGACAGTGGAACGGATACAGTGTCAGCAGTAGCAATGTCTACAAACGGACAACTGTTGATTGGTGGCACAGACGGACCCGCAGTAGCAACAATAACAGCAGGGACTGGAATTGGAGTTACAAACGGTAATGGAACAATAACAATAGCGGCAACAAGTAGTGGTGCAAGTGAAGGCTTTGCAATTGCTATGGCAGTCGCACTTTGAGCTAAAGGAGAAGCATGGCACAAGATTTTAGAAACGCATTAGTAAGAGTTACACAATCTGCAGTCGCATTATGGACTGGTGGTGATTACGACGTAATAATCGGAATCATGTTATGTAATCAAGATACTGACGACAATGTGATAGACGTTTATATTGCAAATAGTAGCGTAAACTACTTTATTGCAAAAGGACTAAGTTTACCGGCAGGTTCGTCAGTTCAATTACTAACTGGTGGTGCAAAACTTGTATTAAAAAACGGCGACGTATTATATGGTGACCTAACTACAGGTAACGATAATGACACGCACGCAGTTATTAGTGCAGTAGACACGGCATCATCATAGGAGGTAATTATGGCAGAAAACTTTTTTGGTAATGCACCAAACCATGCTATGCCTTTTGACAGTGTCACTTATAACGGTGGCACTGTGCCTACGACCGCTGGTTATCATTTAGTAAAGCGTGGCACTTATGGTGATGTAACACTTAGTACAAACAAATGTATTATAGAGTTTGATGGTGGTTGCACACTAGATTCACTAAGAATTACAGCAGACCAGTGTGTTGTTATATTCGGTCCTAAATTAAGAATGACGGGCGATAAATCAAATGGCATGATAAGTATTTCCGGTGACAGAAATTATGTGTATTTAGGTCCAAATGCAATGATAACAGATAACGGAACACCAAACGCTAGAAACAGTACAGAACAAGGTAATGGTATGGCTTGTGTTATAAATGGTTCTTACAACACAGTTGAAGGTGCTAACTGGACTTCAATATTAATAGGTCCGCATAGTGCAGGTGCGGCTTATAACAATAGTGGCACAGCAATACATAATACTTTTAAAAACTTAAGAGGTAGAAATCGTCCCAATGAAGGCTCTTATGTGTCAACAGCAGACTGGCATGCCTCTGCACCACATACTACTTTTTATAATTGCCTATCTGATTACGCATCTCCCGGTTCAGGCAATAGTGAAAATCTTGGTGGATATAAGCACGGCAGTTTTAAATTAGGTCCAATAGCAGGAACAGGTAGTGCTAGTAACAGTAATGGTAATGGTTATGGTTCTAAAGTTATTTATTGTTATGCTGATATGTCAGGCAATAGCCCGTATGGCAGTTCAACTAATTTACCAACAGGCAGTTCAGCAAATAATAATTTTGGAGTCATGAACTATGGAGCTCAACATTCGCAATTAATAGGCACATATTTAGATAGTGATGGCGAAACTGCATCGTTAGGTATGTATGAGCCAAGCACTTTAATTT
>VTLG01012939.1_pt1 | contig 32959 bp, 52 predicted proteins | sample 4694571 | NCBI WGS metagenome assembly VTLG01 (sample SAMN12604809, study PRJNA352737) | marine metagenome | biome: ENVO:00000447; feature: ENVO:00000209|ENVO:00000569|ENVO:01000036; material: ENVO:00002151; isolation source: viral sequences binned using virsorter ...
TCAGATGATGGCGCAATTCTAGAGGCAACTCTAACGAGTGGGGACGCTGATATTGCTGATGGCGATACATTTACATTTATTCGAGGTGTCATTCCTGACTTTAAAAATTTAGCAGGAACTGTAAAAATGGTTGTTCAGTCACGGGACTTTCCCGCTGATGCACAAACAGTCACTGCAAATCTTCCTGTTACCACGTCAACACGATTAGTGAATATGCGTGCACGAGGGCGTCAAGTATCTTTAAAATTATTTAATGATACATCGACAAGTGACTTTTGGAGATTTGGAACGTTACGATTGGACACAAAACAGGATGGGAGACGATAATGACTTTTAAGCCACCTCCAGTTCTTCCGATTGCAACTAAAGATAAGGATTTAGTAGAGACACTTAATATTACAAATGATACGATAGAGCAATATCTTATTGAAATTAATCAACCCGCAGCGACAGGCTATTCCACGTCCAATATAGTCGATACTCGCACGTTAGATGGCTCTACAGCCACTTTAGCGAATGTAATAGACGTATTAGGGACGTTAATAGAAAATCTTAAAGGAAAGGGATTATTGGATGATTAGACTTCGAAAAGCATGTGAAGATGATGCATATCAAATTCGTGAACTATTAAAGAACTGGTTGGTTGAGACAAAACTTGACTTTGGTAAAACAAACAATAGTAAAGCACGGGAAAATATATTAGAATACATCGATAAACATTTTGTGATTGTCGCAGAGGATGACAATAAAATCATCGGAAGCATCGCAATGGCGAATTGTGATACATGGTATACGGACAAGGCGTTTTATCGCACACTATGGTTTTTTGTGGATCAGGAAAAAAGAAATCCCCAGATTGCAAAAAGTTTATTAGACTTTGCGAGAGAATACGCTAAAATACGGAACATACCAATGATTTTGGAAATAGTGCAAGGAAAAGACATGGAACGAAAACATCAATGGGCTACAAGACAACATCTTAATTATCTTGGCGGAACTTACTCAGAGGGGTTATAATGGGAAGCTTATTTAAACCACAAACAACGACGGTACCAGCTTCATCTTCTGGAAGTGTTAAATACGACATACCAGAATACTTTAAAAAAGCACAGGAAGAATTATTTTTACGAGCTGGTGAGGAATCAAAAAAACCATACGAGGCATATACAGGTGAGCGTATTGCGGGAATGACCCAACTGCAAAAAGATGCGATGGAAAAAGCCCGATTAAATTTAGGGGCGTTTGAAGCATCAGGAGTCACGGATAAATCAAGAGGTTTATTGGATCAAGCGACAGGGGTAGCAGGAGAGCAATTCACGGGTGCGACTGTCGACCAGTATATGAATCCTTGGATTCAAAATGTCGTTGATACATCAATGCGACAACTAGGAGAAACAGCGGGAAGAGAAAGATTAGGTCGAGAGGCGTCACAAGTAGAAGCAGGTGCATTTGGAGGCGACCGTGCAGCAATGGAAAATTTTCTGGCGAATAAAGCCAATTTACAAGCTGCGGGCGATGTCTCCGGCTCATTATATGGAGCGGGATTTGAAAGCGGCGCAGCAAGATTTGGCGCAGATAAAGGAATGCGCTATGCGGATTTAATTAATAAAGCAGGAGCACTTCCAGGATTGCAATTGCAGTTGCAAGGAGCAACGATGGGAGAAGCAGAGCAAGCAGGAAAATATGGAGCGATGGATCAAGCTCTCACACAAGCTGAATATAATGAAAAATACAAAGACTTTATCGAGAAACAAGGTTGGGATAAAGGCCAACTTGCATACTTATCTCAAATACTTTCAGGGGCGCCTATTCGAAGTTATGGACAGGAAAGCACAGGAACCCAGGATCAAGTTATTGGTGGTACTTCTACAGGGGGTCAAATTGCGGGCGCTCTCGCTACTGCTTTTGCGATGAGTGACAGACGTTTAAAAACTGATGTTGAATTAGTCGGACAATCACCTTCTGGAATTAATATCTATAACTTTAAATATTTAAATTCCAATGATACATATCAGGGAGTTATGGCGCAAGAAGTTTTATCGGCATCGAAATTGATTCAGGATTATTATTTTGTGGATTACTCTAAATTGGATGTGGAATTTAAAAAATTAAATCATGGTTTCAATAGCAAATTATTTTAACCCATCAGGGACAGCGACAGACGATATAATGCAATTAAAGGCATTAGCGGATTCGAATAATGGGGATTTGGATTCTGTCATTAATGATCAACTTATTGATAAGTATGGCAGTCTAGAGAAATTATACGATACTTATCAATCAGAACAAAATAATACTTTTACAAACGAAGCTGACGCAATCGCAGCTTATAATCAACAAAATCCAAATAATGCTCCCCTTTCAGCATTACCTAATCAAGATAACTTATATGATCAAAAGATAGCTGAAATTATAGCTCAGAATCAAGGACAGTCGGAAGCTGAAATATTAGCAAATCAACCAGACTTTAAAGGTCAATTACAAGAAATAGTTGATCAATCAGGATCAGGTGCAACTGTTGAGTATGCATCAACTTCTGATCAAGATAATAGAGAAGATAAAAGTTTAGTTGACTCTGTTTTAGGCATTGTGCAAATGCCGTGGAAAGCAGCTACAGGATTATATGATATTGTTGGAGAAGCCACTCGTGGTGTAAAAGAAACGTTTTCTGATCCAGCTAAATTTAAAAGCAAGCTACAGGATCCACGGGTTCAGGCGGGACTGCGCACGATATATGAATCGGGTACACCAAGTTTTTCTTCCCCTTTCGCTAAAGTATCAAAAGCACTTCTCGATACGTCAACTTATCTCAGTGCGGCTGATGAAGCAAAAGCAGGGAAAAAGGGAACTAATAAAACAACTGACATGCTTTTTATACCAGGGCAAAATCCAACTATTGATTTACTCTTACAAACAATGCAACATAGTGATACAAAAGGAACCATGTACGATTTTCTTGTTGATGAATCTATGAAAAACAATTACTTTAAAATCGGAATGATTACCAATAATGGGCAATTCGTAGGACTTGACGGCGTCTTGAAACCTAATACAGAGAGTTATACAGACGAAACGTTTGAAAATTATAAAATAGGAACAAACCCTACTTTGGATAAATTGATTAATAAAGCTGGACTTTCGCAGAAAATAAACGACAGCACGACGAATAAAATAACTGTTACTATGGGTCCACAAGATAAAATGTTTGCGATTGAAAACATCGAAACTGACGGCGTTACATATGCTGCGGGAGAATTTTATGAAACGTTTAACCCTAATGATGAGTTAGGTAAAAAAATAGAAGAACGTTATCCAGGTCAATTTAAAAAAGGTGATCCAATAAAAGTCGAGGCGTTTAGGGGAGAACTTAATGGAGCGATTCAATGGGGAGATTTAATTTCTGTCGTAGAAGCATATAGCCCTAAAACTAAAAGTAAATTAGAATCATTGGAAAATATGCCACGATCAAAAAATGCAAGTGAAGAGGTCGTTAAATTTAAAGACCAATTGGATTCAAGCAGGAAACAAGCTACTTCATTAAATAGCGCAACTGGTGCGTTAATGACTTTAGATTCACCTGAAAAAACTTTAGGTAAGTTACAGAACTTCTTTACTCCTTTCGCTAACATTATCGATAGGTTAATGGGAGGCACTGCAGCAGGGGACTATATTATAGAGGCATTAGTAGGATCCCCTGACGCATTTAAAGCACGAGAAGAAGCGTCAGCTTATTTAAATAGGGCGGTTATTCCTAAACTAAAAGACTTTTATCCAGTTTCAGATAAAGATGTGGCGTTCATTCAACAAACATTAGCGAATTTAGGAACAAAATCCTATTTCAAACTAGCTTCCTTTTATAATGGTATCTATGGATTTGATGAAAGAATGGAGTTGGGACTTCGAGAATTTTATAAATTAATTGATAAGCAAGGATATACGGGATATGATTTCACTCCTGACGGGGTAGAATTTGATGGACAGCAATATAAAGAAGCAATGCGATTTGCACGTGCATGGGCGAATAAGAATATTGAAGACGAATGGAATGAACTTAAAAAAGATGAAAATATTATCGCTGCTGCAAAAGAAATGCGGGGTATTGATGATTTAGATACTAAGGATATTGGAAATGTAACTAAACTTGCAATTATTAATTACGCCAATCAAAAAGATAAAATGACTGTTGATACAAAAAAACTTCAGGAAAGTAATAAGTCAGAACTTACCCAAATATTTTTTAGCGGTGATCAAGAGAGGGCAAAAGAGCTATCAATGAAAATTATGGATAGAAGATTTGCTATTAATAATTTATGGAATCTTTATAAAGAAAAAGGAGTTCTTCAAGAAGATTGGGCACTCAATCAAGTTACACAACAAATCGAATCTTTTGAAGATACTTATGGATTAGATTATGGAACGATAGGATCAGAAGCTTGGCTTGGTGTAGATAAAACTAAAGATGACGATGGATTTAATCAGAATTTTTATCTATACGTTTTAAATGAATTAAGGGCATAAATGGGCGATACACAAATTAATACAATAGAGGGATTGGATCAATCATTATTCGATGAGAAAACTTTAGAGATATTAGGTCTTACTGAAGCAGACATTGATAAAACAGAGAGCACCTCAGAAAACGCAGAAATTATAAAATCTGAGAACGAAGAATATGTAAGTAATTCTCTCGGAATCTCTATGAACGCAATTGAGCAAGGTCTTGAAATGCGTAAGAATAGAGAAGTTAAGGGACTGGATAATTACTATAAAGACGTTTTCGAAAATGTGATTCAACCCAATAAAGGTTGGAATGAGGCAGTTTATCAAGACGGCTTAAAACTTATGCTAGAAAAACACGGGGAAGATGCAACTCCTGGCTATGTTGATGATGAGACTTTATTCGAAGCAGCAAAATTATTCATTGATAATATGTATGAATATAATCCCAATGTTCAACAAGCTTTTTCAAATTATAAAACGGGAATAGAAGAAAATACCAAGGGTGAAGAAGCGATGCTTTTAAGTGGCATTAGCAATGAAGAATCTATGGCTATATGGCCACGAATGATAGTTGAATTATTGGGGCCTAACGTTGATCCTAAATTAAAAAAGTCTTTACTCACAACCGTCCTTCAAAAACAAACTGCAGATCCTGAAGCTCAAATTGAAGTAGGAACATTTAAAGAATTAACTAAAGGAACTTATAAAGGCGATACCCCTGACGCATTGGCGTATAGAATTAATGGTGGACTTATTACGCCAGTTAACATACCTGGTCTAGATACTAAAGATATTTCACTGTTTTTAAGGGAGCTTCCTAATATAGCAGCGAGTATTACTGCGGGAGCGACAATGATTGCTACGGGATATGGAATACCCGCAACAGCGGCGGCATCAGCGTCAGCGGTGGCGGTAACGGAATTAGTTACACAAGGACTGGGATTTGCTTATGAGAAATATAATACAACAGGAGATGTTACTCAAGAACAAATAATTAATTTTTTAAAGGATGCGAGTAAAGACGCAGCTTTTGCGGCTGCTTTAGAGGGAACATTCGGAGTAATTATACCAGGAGTAGCGACTTTAATTAAAAGATCAATTAATAAAGGTAAAATTGCACCTAGAAAATTAAGAACGGCGTATGAGCAAAGTATAAAAGGGGGACAAGTCCCTCAAAAAGAAATAGATGAACTTAGAAAAATAAATGATATTATGACAGAGAGATTAGGTAAAAATCCTAATAGCTCAGATGGTACTTGGATAGATTTAAATATTCTTCAAGTATTTAAAGGATCCATACCTGTAACTAAAGCAGCAGCAGACGTTATGAGTAATGTAACATTAACTGCTACTGATATAGCTGCAGCTAAAATAGTAAAACAAACTTCAGAAGCATTTCAACAAGTATTTGCAAAAAATATTGATGAGTCAGTAACTCCAGGCATGCTGCCTGATTTTACTGCAAGTCCTACTATTTTATTTGGAGAAACTTTTCAAAAACTAGCGAAAGAAATAGGAGAAGTTGATTTGAAAACTATCGGTGATTCATTTATAAAGCCAATTGATGAATTGACTGCTATCTTAAATGTTGTAAATAAGTCTAACGTTCTTGAAAATCCGAACGCAGTATTTGATAAAAGTATGATTAATACTGGAGGTCAAGAAATTTTAACTAAACTAATTCAAGAAGGAAATAATGAAATAGCTTCAATTTTTACTACAAGTGGTTTTAAATTAAGCGATAAACTTGTTAAACCCCTTCAATTAAAAGCTACTGCATATCAATTCTTAAAATCAATTAAAGATGTAAAAGCACTTGGACAACTTGATGAAGCTCAAACAAAAGTTTTAAAAGCAATTATTGATGATGTTTCTATTATTACTAAAAACTCAAAAAGAACTCCAGGACAAGATCCAACAGCCCTTATATCTTATAATAAAGTAGATTCTTTATTAACTAAATTAAATGAAATAATAGATAATCCTACACTTTATGGAGGAGTAGGAAAAAATAATAAAGTATTATTATTAGCGGGTTCTTTACGAGATGATTTAGAAAAAGGTTTAAGAAAAAATTTAGGAGATGATAATTGGTTAAAAATAAAAGGAAAACGCTCTGAATTGAAAGCAATAAATGATTTAAGAAAGGGAGAGTTATTTAAAAAAATACTTAAATCAGATGAATTTTTTACTGATCAAAATGGAGGTGCATTTTTTAAAAGCGTTAAAAATAATTCTAAAGTTTTAGCACAAATGAATTCTGTCTTTAATAGAATGCCATCTTTAGGAGATCAAAAAATGTTATTTAAAATGGGAATTCTTGACGATTTAAGAGATGCTCTTGATGGTCCTACGGGCGATATGCTAGAAATGGCAATTAAAAATAAAGATTTTAAATATACTTCTAATGCATATAAAACTTGGATGAAAGCTAATCGTAAAAATATTGCTCAATTCTTTACAGAAGAAGAAATGAAAATATTAGATTCGGGAGGAATTAAAGCAGTTAATTATTTAGAAACTCTTACTAAAAAAAGAGGAAATATAATGGAACACGTAAAGAGATTCACGGGAAGATTAGAGGGCATGGATCCACAAAATCTTCTGGATTTCTTTAAGAAAAATCCAGCTCAATTTGCAAAATTTTATAAAGAGGGAATAGAGAAAAAAATATTTAATAAAGATGCGATGATGAATTTCAAAAAATATGTAGCGATGACTTTTAATAATAAAACTATGGGAAGCAATGGTGATGGCTTATTTCTCTATGATCCCGATGCTATGGCAAAAGAAATATTGGATGCCCCTGATTTTTATAGGGCTGTATTTGGTGAAAAATGGTTAAATGATGCTTTAGAGATGTCTAAGTTTTTAAATCAATATTATAAACCAATAAGAGCATTAATTGGTAGTGGAGAAAATCAAGCAGGAAGAAGGGCTTTACAGAATGTTTTTATGGGACAACTTGATAGAAAAAGAACTTTTATAAGAGGTACATTAAATTTATTGGGAATATATGATGCTCGTCAATGGGCTAAATTTGTAAGTTGGAAAGATTTTAAAAAGGGTTATGACAATGCTTATTTATCCAAAACTTCCAGAATATTCCTTGAACCAATTAATGCCATTACTGCAGCAGATGAAAGAACATTTGAACCTGAGAAAGGTGAAGCTTTAATAAATAGAATAGGAACTACAGGAGCACAAACAATGGGAATGGCAATAGGTGCTGGTAATTGGGCATTAGAAAAAGGCGGTAACTTTTTAGAAAACCAATTTGGGTCACAAAAATAATGAACGAATTAAACACACAACTGGCGGTGCATGAGGCGCAGGAAACGGAGAAGTGGAAACGTCAAAACGAAATTAATGAGAGTTTAAAAGAATTGGTCGAAAAGAATACTGAAGCGATAAACAGTTTGAATGTAACGATAGCGAATAGCAAGGGAACATTGAAAGCTTTAGGTATCATCAGTTTGATAGTAGGTATAATAATAGCTGTATCAAACCTATCATGGCCGAAATAAGCAAGAGTAGATTAGGACGAATAGCTGAACATTACGCAATCCAATGGCTGTTGAATCAAGGCCATCAAGTCTTTTATAACGTTCATCATACGGGACCTATCGATTTAATTATATTAGAAGATGAGAAGCTCATTCCCGTCGATGTCAAGATAGAAAGCCATAGAAAGAATAAAAATCTTAAAGAATGTCAAACAAAAATTTTTAGAAGTCCTACGAAAAGGCAGAAAAAGCTTGGAGTTCGTATATTATATGTGGATATAAATAACAAATGTTATTGGAGTAAATCTGTTAAAGACGACTGAAGTATGATATAAACTTCTAAACAAAGGAGGTTTCATATGAAGCTTTTAAAAGACCTTTGGGCACATCTAAAGGAATGGAGTGACTGGGGAATGAAAGACTGGATTAAAGCTGGTATCGTAACGATAGTTGTTCTATTTATCTTATGGAAAATGACAGGCGGAGGAGCATAGTTATATGCTTCAACTCTTATTAAAACCTTTAATCGGCGTCGCTGGCGACGCCGTTAAGGGATTCATTCAAACGAAAAGGCGAAAGCGAAACAGAAAATAACAGAGATTAACGCCATTACAACTTTGCGTGAAAAGCAAATCGCAGGTGAAGTATCGTGGGAGGCGTCGGCTGTTGACCAAATGAAAGGGTCATGGAAGGATGAACTTATTTTAATCGTCCTATTGGTCCCTGCCGTTTTGGTGTTCGTTCCTGGAATGACGGAGCATGTGGAACGAGGCTTTATTGCATTACAGAAGCTCCCTGACTATTATAAGCATTTACTTTATATTGCGTGTAGCGCAAGTTTTGGCATAAAAGGAGTTGGATCAGCGGTTAAGTTCTTTCAGAAAAAATGATTAAGCCCGAAAATCTGGATAAGTGGAGAATATTCCCTCGCCTATTAATTACGTTATATGGCGTGGCTTTTTGGAGAACAACAGAGTGGTTTATGCAACTCCCTGATCCTACTAACGCACAATCTGCTTTTGTGTCAGTAGTCGTTGGTGCGGGAGCGGCGTGGTTTGGCTTATATGTTGGAGGAAGTAAACAAGCTTCAGTAAAAGTGGTGAATAAGGAATGAACCTAGAACAACGGATCAAGCAACATGAGGGCTTTAGAAATACAGTATATAAAGATACTCTTGGAAAACGAACAGTAGGTTGGGGCCATTTATGTCGTGCTGATGAAACTTGGGAAGATGATGTGGAATATCCTAAGGATGTTCTTCAGCATTATTTTGACATTGACTTTGATATTGCTATTGCTGGTGGTGATAAGTTGTGTGGTAATATGGGTTTGCCTGAGAGAATTGAAGAGGTGGTTATTGAGATGTGTTTCCAGTTAGGGGTAAATGGGGTTTCAAAATTTAAAAAAATGTTGAAAGCTCTACAAGTTAAGAATTATCGAGTGGCTTCGATTGAGATGCTGGATTCCCGATGGGCGAAACAAACCCCAGAACGAGCTAAAGAATTAAGTGAAACTGTAAGGCATGAAAATGAAAAAGTCTAATCCCGTAGCGAAAGAGTTAAGAACACCTAAATATAAGCAACGATCCATTAAAAGTAAAAAAGTTTATGATAGAAAAAATATGTCAAAAGTATGGGATGAGTATGCTAAAACGTTTGTATTACAGAAGCATAGCGATAAATTTGGAGGTTGGCTTATTTATTATGGACCTAAGGAAGAATGGATGACGGAAGTAAAAAATGAAAATAATGGTGTTTAGTATGGCAATAATTTCTGCTTTAAATATAATGGGATGTACTATATATGATGGTATGTCAATGAAACCCCATAAGACGAGTGTTACGACAACTTATGGACAAGACGAAGTGGATAAGGCGAATGATAATAAGGATCAAACGAAGGATTCAATGCAAATAACAGTTAAACAAGAATTTATATGGAAGGACAACTAATGAATGTATTTAATAAAATTTTAGAAAATAAAGAGAAAAGTTTTCATAAAGAACAAAAAGAAAAAAATGAAGATGAACCAAAAGTTTGTCCAGCTTGTAACCAAGAGCCTTGCACTTGTGTAAGTGAATGTGAAAGTTGTGGAGCATAAATGAACGGAATGAAAATATCTTTTGCTATTGTGGCTTTTGTATTGGTGCAAGGTGTCGCAGTTATTTGGTATATTAGTAAGTTGGATTCAAAAGTAAATATCTTATATGATAAATTTGAAAAAGAACAAGCTTCAGATGTGGTAGAGAATCAAGTTAAAATGAAACTAGACCTTGCAAATCTTATACAAGATGTTAAACAAATTAAAAAAGATTTAAGACAATCTAATAAAAAAGATAAAGAGATTATGGATCAACATAAACAATTATTTGAACTTTTGGACTCAGGGAATTCTTCTAATTCAAGTTATTCTTATGGCGACTAAAGATTTACCAAGTTGTCCGGGATGTGGACATCCTCGAGAGGACTGCATATGTGGACATCCAGGAAAATAAATGTTTGATTGGTTTGATAAATCAGCAATAATTATAACAGTTACAGCGGTAATAATATTTGTTATGATAGTGATATAAATGGAAGTAATAATAACAGTATATGCCATTTGGATCATAGGTGGTATCATCGTTAATGCGGCGGGCTTATAATGGCTAATGACAGGATGGATGTAAGTGATAAAACTGCTATTTCTATGCCTATGCGTAATCTCATATCAATACTCGCAGCAGTCGGAGTTGGAGTATACGCCTTTTTCGGAATACAAGAAAGGCTTAACAATGTTGAGACGAGAAGCACGCTCATGGAGGCCGACCTCACGAAAAATACGGAGTTCCGGATCAAGTGGCCCAGGGGCGAGCTAGGCAGTTTGCCGGCAGATAGTCAGCAGGATTTATTAATTGAATTTATGAGTTCTCAGCTTGAGCATATGCAGGAAGAAATGGAGTCAATGATGAGTAATTCTGTAAACATAAAGAGGGCACAGCAGGATATAGAACGATTACTTAATGACGTAGAGAAACTAAAGGATAAGTTGAGGGAATCAAATGGAAGTAATTAGCGTCATAGTTATGTTCATATTTGGCAATATGAACGACCAGGAGCATCGTATGACACAGTATGTTCCAATGGAATCATTATCTTCTTGTATGAAAGAAGTAAGAATACTCAAGAAAAAGGAAACAGATTACACAAAGGATGCATTCTGTGGACCTGCATTAGTGGAATTAAGTTCAGATGGAGAAATATTAACCCTTCATAATGAATTCCCAGAAGGAGCAAAAATGGTAAAGAAAAAAATAAGTAAAGAAGCATTTAAGAGATGGACACTTAGGTCCAAGGAAAAATGGAACAATAAATAATTATAAGGAAATTAAATGACTACAGGAAAAATTAAATGGTTTAATCCAGCCAAAGGATATGGATTTATTGAAAATGAAGGAAGCAAGGATGTCTTTCTTCATGTATCAGCTTTGGAAGAAGCAGGTATCAAGACACTAAAAGAAGGGGAAGAAATAGAATTTGAAATAGGAGATAATAAAGGAAAAGAAAATGCTATTAACGTTAAAAAGATTGTTAATGGATCTGAATGAAAATTGTTATTACCATATTATTAACAATATTAGTTGCGATAGAGTTATGTAATTTAATAATTTATTATCAACAAATACACGGCTTATTTTAATTAAATCCACTCTTTCCAATTATCCCCTGTAATTGTATTAGCGAGTGATTTTTTAGTTTTTAAACTTTTAAATATCTTTTCGTCAATAGTTTTAGGGGTAATAAAATCTATGTATGTTACATTATTTTTTTGTCCTATTCTATGAGGTCTGTCTTCAGATTGCAGCCGAGCTTCCAAGTCATATGTATTTGCATAGTAGATAACAGTCGTAGCTGCAGTTAAAGTTAGTCCATATCCACCTGTACGAGGATTACTGACGAGATATTTATAATATCCATTTTGAAACTTATTTATTATATCCTGTCTATCTTCTGATCGTGTCTCTCCAAAATAAGATGCGACAGGAACTTTAAAATACTCTTTTAATTTTTCTTGTATTTCTCTTATAGAACGTCTATAATTCGCCCAAATAATTACTTGTCCTTTCGTTTCTTCTAATACTTGAATTAATTCTTGCAATCGTGGATTTCCTCCCGGGATAGGTTCCTCAGTTCCATCGTCATGCTTTATAAACCCACATAAGACTTGATGAAGACGCAATAAGCGAGTAATAACTAAAGGGGCTGTTACTGTTTTTTCTTTCGATAATTCGAGATACGCTTTCTTTCGAAGAAGTTCATAAATTTTCTTTTGATCCTTAGATAACTCTATCTCCCGTTTTTGATATATTTTTTCTGGTAAATCAAGACACTCATCTTTCGTTACCCTAAATGCGTGGTCTTTTAATAAGTCTTGAAGTTCATCTAAATTTTGATAGTCCACTATCTCATGAAATGTTTTCATGTTAATTGTTCGACGGCGTAAAACGCAGTATCTATTTCTAAATCCATAATAACTACAGTTCAAAACGTATTCAGAAAGAAATGCCATTTGAGTATAAATATCGAGGGGACCTTGTGTTATGGGAGTTCCCGTTAAGACACGCCTATATTTAGAATGTATAGGAAGCTTTAAAATATTTTTTGTTCTTCTCGCAGTTCGATGTTTAATGGTACTTGACTCATCCACTACTACCATCGTTTTATGAACATTTAAAAATCGTTGAGTATAATGAAGTCCTTTAGTTGTACTGAATGCCTCTACATTAATAATAAATATTTTTAATTTATGTGTATCTTCTCGTAGAAAATCTTTTAATTGTTTTATATTGGATTTAGTTTCAGTTGGTTTCCATATATGTATAGTAATATAATCCATTACATCCTCTGGCATATGAACGGGTATTTCTGCTTGTTCCCAATTTCGATATACCCCTTTAGGAGCTATAATAATGGCTGCATTTATTTTACCATTTCTATATAGATAAGCTATATTATCTATAATAATTTTAGATTTACCCGTTCCCTGTTCCATAAATAAAGCATAATATTCTTTATCCCGACTGAGATTAAATGCTTTTATTTGATGATCAAAAGGTTTGGTTTTAAATTTAAAATCCTTAACTGTATCGTCACTAAACAAAATTTTCATTTTTTACTTTCTTTCTTACTTTATATTTACTATATATATTTATTAATATAAAGTAAAATATAAATAGAAAGGAAAGATAAGAAATGTCTAAAGGAAAAGTGTATATCGTTCAGGAAAACCCTAAGTTTAGTGTTTTAACTGCTGGACAATATGGAGAGTTAGATGTTCTTCTTCCTCATGGATCACAAATTGTTTTAAGTGTGGCTCCAACTTTAAATCTTATCAGGAAAAGATTAAGAGATTATTCTGATAATGATTATATTGTTGCTATCGGTGATCCTACGGCGATAGCTATTGCTTGTATGGTTGCGGCAGAATCGAATAGAGGTGTCGTAAATATGCTTAAATGGGATAAGCGTGAAAAAATGTATTATCCCGTAACAATTGATATGCTAGGAAGAAAGGATAAAGAAAATGAGTGAAGTAGATATTTTTCAATCGCTGGAAGGCGATGCGAAACGTCAAAAGGAAATTCCTAATGACGAAAAATTAAAACAACTCAGTGTACTTGCTCAACGTTTTACTGAAACTAAAAAAGATATTTTAGTCGCAGAAGAAAGTGTGAGTAAATTAAAAGAGAGCTTAAAGCAGATTAGGGAGAATGATCTTCCTGATATGATGACTTCTCTAAATATGGATCAATTTAAATTGACAGATGGTACTCTTATCGCTATTAAAGATGATGTATTTGCGTCAATTAAATCTGATAAAAATATTGAAGCATTACAATGGCTAGACGATAATGGATTAGGAGATATTATTAAACATAAAATCTCTATTTCTTTTAATCGTGGAGAACATGACGATGCTGAAAAATTTAAGGAAATGTTTGGTCAATCATTTAAGCAAGAGCTAGATGAGAAATCAACAGTTCATCCTCAAACGTTAAAAGCGACAGCAAAAGAAATGGTCAATTCAGGCCAAAATCTTCCTGACGATTTTTTTAGTGTTTATGAGGCTAAAGTGGCTAATGTGAAAATACCGAAAGGAGAAAAAAATGGCTGATGCACAAGTAGCAAAGAAAGAAAATTCAGCACTGAGTATACCAGCAGATGATATACTCGCTGACGTTGGGAGAGGATTAGAAAAAGTTCGCTCTGACGATATGACAATTCCACGTTTGGCTATCGTTCAAAGCGGTAGTCCTCAACGTAAAAAGAAAGACGATAAATATATTGATGGAGCAGATGAGGGAATGGTATTTAATACTGTTTCTAGTAAACTCTATAAAGATACTTTTTATGTCGTTCCGTGTGAATTTGAAAAAATATTTATCGAATGGGTCCCTCGTGAGAGCGGCGGTGGTCTAGTGTCGATATATAACGCAACGAATAAACCGCAGGCTAAACGGGAGGAGAATGGGCGTCGTTTTATATTAGAAAACGGCAATCAATTAGTTGATACTGCCCAACATTACGTTATGGTAGTAGCTGAAGATGGCTCATACGAGCCAGCTGTCATGTCAATGTCTTCCTCTTTATTAACAGTGTCTCGTAATTGGGTAACTCGTATGAAGTTGCAACGAGAAAATGTTAATGGAAAATTAATTGAGCCACCAACTTTTTATTATAAGTGGCCCATTTCTACTGTTGAGAAAACAAACTCCGATGGCTCATGGTTTATTTATAAAATAGGAAACCCCGAACCAATAGGAGATACCGGCTTATATCAAGGAGCACGCAGTCTTTCTGATTCTGTACGAAAAGGAACTGCAACCGCTGATGTAAGTCAAGATACTGAATTACAGTTTTAATGGATAGTCAAGAATTTTTTGACTTATTCAAAGGTCTTGAACGAGCTTATGGCCGTTATGATTTATCCACAGATAACTCTGACGGCCAGAAGCAAGGAGGTAATGCCCGAACAGTTCAAGAAACACTAACACTGCACGAATGGGAACTTCATTTAAAAGGTGAACGTGGACTTGGTGTTATTCCCATAAAAGACGATAATAAAGTTCATTGGGGTGCTATTGATATTGACGAATACGATATAGACCTCGAAATATTTAGCAAGAAACTTGGCACATCCCCTATAATTCCATGTCGCACTAAAAGTGGGGGAATTCATTTATATGTATTTTTTGAACAAAGTATGACAGCTAAGTCTATTGTTCCAAAATTAAGAGAAATAGCGACATTACTTAATCACCCAACTGCAGAAATATTTCCTAAACAAATTCAAATTATCTCTGAAAGAGGTGATGTTGGTAATTGGATTAATATGCCATATTTTGGAGGAAAACTTTCAACACGATATGCAATTTATAATGGAAAAGTTCTTAATCCAGAAGAATTTATAAAAATAGCGAAATCAAAAAAAATAAAAAATGTTAACGATATTAAAATTCCAAATTTAAAAAGTAACGATTTTGAGTTATTACCTGACGGTCCTCCTTGTCTTCAATATCTTTTAAAAGTAGGATTTCCTGAGGGAACACGAAACAACGCCTTATATAATTTAGGGGTATATGCAAAAAAGGCATTTCCTAATGAGTGGGAAGAAAAACTGGAAGACCATAATCTTGAATTCATGAAACCCCCTTTAAAATCAAGAGAAGTTCAAACAGTTATTAGTTCACTTAACAAACGTTCTTATAATTATATGTGTAGTGAACAACCTATTCAACCTTTCTGTAATAGGGCGTTGTGCGTTTCCCAAAAATTTGGTATTTCAGAAAATGGAACAATGCCACGTATCACAGGAGTTACAAAAAATAAAACAGAACCACCAACTTATTTTTTAACAGTAGATGATAGACGAATTGGCCCTTTGGAATCGATAGATATGTTAAATCAAAAAAACTTCCAACGTGCGGTATTTGAGCATCTAGATAGAGTCATCCCACTCGTTTCTCCTCATTTATGGATTGAAATAATGAACGATTTAATGACAAAAGTTACTCTTGTTGAAGTAACCCCTGATTCTTCTAATAAAGGAAGATTATGGGAGTTATGCGAAAGATTTTGTACTGGATCATCTTCTTCTGATGTAATGGAAGATTTATTAAGAGGTCATGCTGTAACGTTAGATGAGAAAACAATGTTTAGAATAAATGACTTTATAGAGTTTCTAGATAAGCATAGATTTAGAGAATTTAAATTACACGAAGTAACTGCACATTTAAAAGACCGAGGTGCTAAACACGAAGCGAAAAAAATAAAAGGAAAACATGTGAACATTTGGATTATTCCAGAATTTGAAAGACAAAAAGAAGAATTTACGGAACCTAATATAGAGGAGGTATTTTAATGAGCGACGATAAAAAGAAGGTAGATGTAATAGTTAAAATAAAAGGTATTTCTTTTAATACAAAAAGTAATTTAAAAAGAAAACCTAAAGAAGAAAAAGAAGAAAAAAATATAAAAAAGGAGCAAAAATGAAATATTTATTTTGTGATGTTGAGACAACAGGATTATGGAGACGTGATTTAGAAGCCACTGATCCAAATCAACCACGTATTGTACAATTAGCTGCACAACTAACTGATGAGAAAGAAAAAGTGCACGCACAACTTTCTTGTATAATTCAGCCAGATAATTGGACTCTTTCTAAAGAAGCTGAAGATATTCACCATATTTCTACAGAAAAGGCTGTGCAATATGGTATTCCTCTATTAAATGTATTAGCTATATTTAATGCTATGGCAAATAATGCAGATGTTTTAATAGGACATAATTTAACGTTTGACTTACAAATGATTTTAAGGGAGTTTCATTATATTGGTAAAAACTTTAAACTTCCTAAAACAGCGCATTGTACAATGATGACAGCGAAAGATATTTTAAAATTAAAAAGTAATTTCGATGATTATAAATTTCCAAAATTAGAGGAAATGTATAAACATTTTTTAGGTGGGGGTTATCATGATTGGCACGATGCTTTAACAGATATTATTATTTGTCGCATACTTTACTTTCATATGAAAGCTAAAGGGATAAAAATGGAAAAACCAAGGGATATGCCAAAAAATTTAATTAAAAATCTTGACGAAAAAAAATACAAAGAGTTCGAAATTCTATTAAAATCGATAAATAGCGATTCATTAAATGACTGGGAAAAACAGTTCTTAAAGGATCAAAAAGAAAGATATGAAAAATATAAAGAGAAAATATTAGTGAGCGATAAACAAATGAATATTTTAAGGAAATTAGTGTGAAAATTCTTGTAACAGGATCAGCTGGCTTTTTAGGTTCTCATCTCGTTGAGCATCTCTTAACGGATGGGCATATCGTTTATGGAATTGATAATATGTTAACGGGACAAAAAGAAAATATCAATAAAAATCATAATTTTTGTGAAGCGGATATTACCAATACATCTGATATGCAAGAAGTATTTTCTCAAATGTGTGCGGGTGGAGATGTAGAATTAATTTATAATCTCGCTTGTCCTGCCAGTCCTGATCATTATCAAAAGCATTCTCTTAAAACATTAGATACTTGTTATATCGGATTGAGAAATATACTTGAATTTTTTAAATATAAAAATCCAATTATCGTTCATACATCAACGTCAGAAGTTTATGGAAATCCTGATCATACACCTCAGGAAGAAACGTATCACGGCTCTGTTAATTCCTTTGGACCTCGAGCATGTTATGATGAAGGTAAAAGGGTGGCTGAAGCATTAATTTTTGAATATATACGATTATATAAACTTGATATTAAAGTCGCTAGAATATTTAATACATATGGACCTCGTATGGCGGTAAATGACGGTAGAGTTATTTCCAATTTTATATGGGCGGCACTTAATGAAAATGACTTATATATGTATGGCGATGGACAACAATCCCGTTCGTTTTGTTATGTAAGCGATACAGTTGAAGCATTAATTAGATTAACAAAAACCTCTCCATTAAAAAGTCCTGTGAATATTGGAAATCCAAATGAAAAAACTATTCATAATATTGCAGAATTAGTATTAGGATTAACGGGTTCAAAATCAAATATATTTCAAATAGCGAATAAAAAAGATGATCCCATGCAGAGATGTCCAGATATTACACGGGCTAGAACTCTTTTAGAATGGGAACCACAGGTAGATTTGGTAGAAGGATTAGAAAAAACGATAGGATATTTTAGAACATGTTTGACAGAGAAAGAACAAACGTAATATTAGGCTCTCCGGGTACGGGTAAAACAACAACTTTACTTAATAAATTGGAGGCAGAAATAGAGTCAGGGATAAAACCTAATAGTATTGGATTTGTAAGTTTTACTAAACGTGCAATAAGAGAAGCACGAGAACGAACAATTGATAAATTTGATATCAAAGACGAAAAAGATTTAGATTATTTTCGAACACTTCATAGCTTATGTTTTCGAACTTTAGGATTAAATGGAGAACAAGTATTTAAAGGAACTCATATAACTGAATTTAAAAAGTTATTAAGAATAGAAATGTCGGGAGGAACTGAGGAAGATGAGATTGTTCATTCAGGAACTTTATTGGGTGATAAACTTATTTTTTGTGATCAATTAACAAGAGCCACGATGAAGCCATTACAGGAAACATGGAAAAAGCTTGAGTGCGATTATTCATGGAGAGAGCAAGAATTATTTTCAAACACATTTAAAAAGTTTAAAGAAAAAAGAGGTTTATATGACTATACCGATATGCTTTCTCAATTTCTTGAGAAAGGTAGACCTCCTACTTTAAAAATATTATTTGTTGATGAAGCACAAGATTTAACTCTCTTACAATGGAAAGTTGTTAAAAAATTATCAGAAAATATTGAGCGATTATATATTGCGGGGGATGATGATCAAACTATTTATAATTGGTCAGGAGCAGATGTTAATACTTTTTTAAACTTACAGGGAAATATAGAAGTATTACCATATAGCTATCGACTTCCCGCAAAAGTATATGAATTGGCGGTTAAAATATCATCACGAATTAAAAAAAGATTTAATAAAAAGTGGGAAAGTAGAAAAGAAAAAGGAACAATAAACTATGTTTCCTCTATTGAATATATAGATATGAAAAAAGACACGTGGCTTATTCTTACCCGATATAATTATCAACTTTATCCAATTCAAAAATTCTTAAAACAACAAGGACATATTTTTGAAAATAAATATGGGGGATTTAGAACTAATAAACATATACAAGGCATTCGTGCATGGAAAAAATTAAATGAAGGCGAACTATTGGTTTATGATGAAATTAAAAAACTTTATTCTTGTTTACGCACAGGAACTGGGATAGAAAGAGGATATAAAAATTTAAAAACGATAGAGGAAGATACAGAATATGAAATGGAAACTTTGGTTATGCATCACGGGTTAAAAGCTTATGGAACATGGCAAGAAGCATTAGAAATGATTCCTGAAGAAGATAAATATTATTATGAAGCATTAGAAAAAACGGGAGATATTAACGAAAATAATCCTAGAATTAGAGTAACAACCATTCATGGAAGTAAAGGTGCAGAAGCTGATAATGTCGTATTAATGACAGATGTTTCATATCGAACATGGAAAAACTTAATTAAGGAAAACGATGATGAGCATCGTGTTTTTTATGTAGGAGTTACACGAGTAAAAAATAATTTATTTATTGTAAATCCTCAAACTGAATATAGCTATAAATTATAAATGCCGTGGAATCCTGAGCATTATATGAAAAAAGAGGAAGTGATGAAAATACTGGAAGATAATAAAATTACAAATGTAGAAAAAAACATAAAGTCGATATATATAAATTCTTTTCAAAAGAAAATTGACTCGCACGTTTATCATGAGCCCAAATCTAATTTACATTATAATGTAATCAAGCCTCAAACTGATAAATTTTTAGAGCAATGGAATATTCCAAAATCTGAATCAGTACTCGATATAGGATGCGGTGATGGTTACTTTCTTTCTTTATTAAAAGAGAAAGGATACGCAAATATACTAGGAATTACAAAATCAGATAAAGATATAGAAGAATGTTATAAAAAAGGTCTTGAAGAAAATGTCTATAAGACAGATATGACATTCACAGGATTAATAAAAGTTTTTGATAATATCTGGTGCAGACATTGTTTAGAGCATAGTCCTTTTCCTTTTTTAACATTACATGAATTTAATCGCTTAACTAAAATGGGAGGGCATGGATATATTGAAGTTCCCGCAGCTGACTGTGAAAAAAGGCACGAAGATAATATTAATCACTATTCCTTACTTACACAACGTAATTGGATATCATTAATATTACGGGGTGGATTTGATGTGGAGAAAGTTCAAAATATAGATTTAACGATTAGGGATCCAAATTATCAAGACGGAAAATCTTATCCCGAACGATGGTGGGGATTTTATCTTACCAAGACAGTTGAATTAAATTTCTTGAAAGGAGAACTATGAAAGCAATAGGAAGTTATATATTTGCGGGTGGTTTTACTATCGGTGTTAAAAAACATTTCGATGTTAAAGCGCATTTCGAGGGCGACGGAGAATATGGAGGGGATACATTTTCTTTAAATTATCCCGATATTCCCATCTATTCGGGACCAGAAGATTGGCCGATAGAAGAATGGAAAGACAACGTTGACTTTATCTATGGAAATCCTCCCTGTGCTCCTTGGAGTACATTAGGTTCAGGAAGTAAAGGAGCAGATGGCTGGAAAGATGACCCTCGAATTAGCTGCTGGAACGACGTGTTTTCATTATTATATAGCGTAAGACCACGGGCTTTAGCTATTGAGTCAGTTCCACGTGTTTATTCAGAGACAGGTGGAAGACCTATGATAGAGGATTTTACCCGAAAAGCTAAAAAAGAAGGATATAGTGTTACACATTTATTAGTTGATGGTCAATATACCGGGTTGCCTCATACAAGAAAAAGATTTTTCTTTCTAGCGCATAAAGGAAATTTTAATCCACCTGCACCTAACTGGAGTCCAGCTTCTAGTGTTGGAGAAATACTTGATGAATTAAAAGCTGACGGCGTAGAGCCAGGACATACGGGAAAATTAAATGAAAATGAAATGAATTTAGTCAAGATTGCAAAACCCGGGGAATCATTAAGGAATATATGGGAGAGATTAAATCCTCCCGAAACATGGATCAGGTCACCAACGGGTCGTAAAGGAGTAAAGGGAAGACCTCAATTTATGAAATGGAGATTAAGACGTGAACAAACTATGGGAGTTATTGCAGGAGGATTTGCGATACATCCGGAAGAAGATAGGCTTTTAGGAATAAAAGAACTTGCTTATTTTTCTGGATATCCTGTTGATTATAAATTTGCGGGACCAGGATCAGGTTGGCCTAGCTTATTAGCGAGAGGAGTTATGCCTCCCGTTGGAGAATGGCTTGCACGTAATGTAAAAGCAATGCTTGAATCCAATAAAGGATTTGAAATAAATGAAAAAATTATAGACTATCGTAAACCATTATTACAGGAGGATTTATTTAATGCTTAAAGATATAGAGGAATTTCATAAGAAATTTGAACTTGAAAGAAGAAAAGGAATAGAAAAAAATAAAGATTTGGTAGACTTTCGTATTAAATTTCTAGAAGAAGAATTAGAAGAATTTATAGACGCCGTTAGAACAGTAGATGATGTAAAAGCATTAGATGCGTTGGTGGATATAGTATATGTTGCCATAGGGACAGCATATCTTCTTGACTATCCATTTCATTTTGGATGGAATGAAGTACAGAAAGCAAATATGTTAAAAGTAAGAAAAGAAAGTGCACGTTCTAAATTTGATGTTATAAAACCAGAAGGGTGGAAAGAGCCCGATATGAAAATGATTTTAGAAGTATTTAAAGGTTGGAGTTCATGGTCATGAAAATTTTAGTTACAGGATTTACAGCAAAAGGAATTGGAAGTGGAAAGAATACATTAGAGATAGCAACCGCTGCTAATTGTCTTCCACGAGCTTTACGTGATTGTGGAATTGAAGTAATTCAAAAACCCATTACGCCGGGTGAAGATGTTTCAATGTATGATAAAGTAATTGTTTTTATTTTTCCTCCAAACTCTTTACCTTCAGCCTATACTTATGGAGCTTTATATACCTTATTAAAAAGACCTGACGCATTTATTGGATTAGATGACTGGCAAACGAAAGATGTTCCCCAAGGATTTGGAACATTCGCTAGAGATGGACATTGGCGATTATGGAAAAGGGTTAGTAAAGCAGGAAACTCTGTGGGAAAAAAGTTTTTTCATGAAGCACAGCCTTATAAAAAAGAAATGGAGGAGTTAGTTACTGGTATGGCGTTTGATAAATGGCCATATACAGTTATCGCTCCCGTTTATGATGGAGGGGATTTAAACCAATTAGGAATTACTTGTGAAAAGATGATAAATTGGGATCCAAGTCCTGTTACTGACAGTTATAATACTCCACCTAATACTTTATTTGGAACTGTAGAACATGAGGGTCCTCGCAATAAAGAATGGATAATGGCGTCTTTATGTAAAAAAGATGGCTGGTTAAATCGTCAACGATTTAATTGGAAAGTAACATGCTATGGTAATCCAAACTTAAATCAACTTCGCTTAACAGAACCCGAATTATTTCAAGAATATAAAAAAGTAAGGGGAATAATTATTCCTCCCCATTATCATACGATTAAAGGAAGTGGTTGGTGGAGAGTTCGATATGGAATGATACACGATTCTGATTGTATTGCGTATGGAGAACATTCTGAGACTAAACTTTTTGGAAATTCTTATACACTTCCAGCAGAAGATATTGAAAAGATGGACGATTATAATTTAGATGAGTTAACAAAAGCTCAAAAAGACGATTATAAATCTACAATATGGAATAAAGATAAGTTAAATATCTTTATATCAGATAATTTTTTATGAGAGATACGAAAGGATTAATTAAAGGGATTATTATAGTAGAGGGAGCTGATTGTACGGGAAAAACGACCTTTACAAAAAGATTAAGGGAGATATTTCCCGCACGTTATATGCATTTACGAATTCATAAGAAAATGGAAGTATGGCATACAGCAACTGTTCGTCGTGCACTTCGATTGTCTAAAAAAGAATTAGTTGTGATTGATCGACATTGGCCATCAGAAGAAATATATGCATATGAGAGAGCAGTTGGTCCAGAATATAATCCTAAAGTTTTATACAAAAGATTAAAAAAAGCAAGAACTCTTTATGTATGGTGTTCTCCAGAAGAAGATGAGAAAGTAATTAAAGAACATAAGAAAAAGAAAGAGGAACGTCACGAAGAATATAGTGATATTTCCAAAGTTGTTAAACGATATAGAAAAGCTTGGTATGGCTTATATTATGAGTTTGATAATTTTTTAAAGTCATTAGGAGCATTAAAATATCGTTCAAATTTTATTCGATATGATGTTTTTAACGAGGGTCATAAGATTGATGAGAAAGTTTATGACTCAATTAACCGACTACGATTCTTGAGGGGAGAAGCGAAATGGACGAAGTAAGAAAAATAATTACAGCCGATAGGGTATGGCTGGATTTAATTAACGAGGTGAAACAAGGAAATAAAGTTAATCCTCGTGAAATGGAAACATTTGAAAAAGTTAATCATACTACAATGTGTAGTATGAATCATCCTATCGTAACGCATAGAGCCAGAGATTTAGGGTATAAATTTATGGTGAAAGAAGCTTATTGGATATTAAGTGGGGATAATAAAGTATCAACCATTAGTCCTTATTCAACGATGATAAATCGATTTAGTGATGACGGATATTTCTTTCACGGAGCATATGGACCTAAGATTATTGATCAACTTTCTTATATATGTAGAGCACTCGCTGACGATAGGGATACACGGCAAGCGGTATTAAATATTTGGAGGGAAAGCCCTCCTAAAACGAATGACGTTCCATGCACCATATCGATTCAATTTATTATTCGTAATGATAAATTAAGTGTTATCGCCAATATGCGTTCAAACGACGTGTGGCTAGGATGGCCTTATGATAACTTTAATTTCTCGATGCTAGGTATTTATGTATCTTTACTTTTAAATGATATTTATAAAATAAGAGCACGACCAGGTCTAACGATTATTAATGCAGCTTCACGACATCTTTATAAGAAAAATCTATCGGCAGCTAATGCATGTACTTCAAGTTTCGATTTCGTTGACTATGCACCCTTTAATATAGATGACTATTATAAATTAGAGCCTCTTGGTGGAATGAATTTTCTAGCACATCTAAATAATGTATTAACAACACATACAGGATTCGCAAGTGAATTTTTCACTTAGACCGTCTAAAGACGATTATTTCATTGAGATAGCAAAAACAGTTGCGACACAAGGAACATGCGTCCGACGAACAGTGGGATGTGTCTTGGTTAATAAGCGCAATCATATTCTAGCGACAGGATATAATGGCGTTTATGCGGGATCACCCCACTGTATTGATAAACCCTGCAGAGGAGCAGAGCATACATCAGGACAAGGTCTAGAAGTATGTGAAGCGATTCACGCAGAACAAAACGCATTGCTTCAATGTCATAATATTCATGATATTGAAAAATGTTATTGCACAGTCAGTCCATGCATGACGTGCATAAAATTATTATTAAATACTTCTTGTAGAAATTTAATTTTTCCTACGTTATATATAGATCCAGAGCCATTAGAACTTTGGACTAAAGCAAAAAGAAAGTTTAAAATATATGAACGACCTTTTCAAACCCGCCAGTAACTGGAAACCTCCCGAGGTTTTTATCGATTATTCTCAGTCAAAATCTTTAGCGATTGATACTGAAACATATGACCCTAATTTAAAAAAGAATGGACCAGGAGGATTTCGTAATGACGGCTTTGTTGCGGGAATATCTCTCTGCGATGAAATCGGAAGAAAGTGCTATTTGCCTATCGCTCACCAGAATGGGGGTAATTTAGCTAGAGAGTTAGTCGTAGAATACTTAAAAACGTCACTGGAGACTCTTAAAACGAAGATTTTCGCTAATGGATTATACGATTTAGAGTGGTTATCGACTTTAGGAATAAATACGCAAGGAAAGATATATGACGTTCAAATCGCAGAGACATTGATAAATGAGAATAGAAAATCATTCTCATTGGATAATATTTCTTTTGATTATTTAAAGGAACGAAAGGATGAGTCACTTTTAACAGATGCTGTTCGCTCCCATTTTTCTGGTCGTGCGAATGTAAAAGGAAATTTATGGAGACTGCATTCGTCCTATGTTGGTCCTTATGCGGAAAAGGATGCTGAGCTTACGATGAACGTTTTCAAAAAGCAATGGCCATTATTAAAAGAGCAAGAGCTGGTGGATATATTTAACATGGAGTCAAAAATGATTCCCCTTCTTCTATCCATGCGAATGAAGGGCGTTAGGGTTGACATTGAAAAAGCTGAAGTCTTGAAAAAGACAATTGAGAAACGACAATCTGACACACAAAAAGAATTAAACAATCTTATTGGGGGAGACGTTAATGTATGGGCGAATGAGAGTATCGCACGTGCGTATGATTCCCAGAATATTGAGTATCCATACACGGAAAAAGGATCACCATCCTTTACGCAGGATTGGTTGAGCACCGCAGAAGATAATGTCAGCCCGTTAATTCTGCGAACACGAAGATTATATAAACTTCAGAATACGTTCATTCAGAATATGATTATTGATAAGTCAGTAAATGAAAGAATACATTGCCAACTGCATTCGACAGGGACAGTGACGGGACGATTTAGTTCCTCGCATCCAAATCTTCAACAAGTTCCAGCGCACGATCCTGAGTTAGCGCCTTTGGTGAGAGGTCTCTTTATTCCTGAAGATGGTGAAGAATGGGTATGCGTTGACTACGCACAGCAAGAGCCTCGATTACTCGTGCATTTCGCCAGTAATACAGGAAATGAGTCCGCAAAATTTGCACAAAACTTATACAAAACTGATACACAAACTGACTTTCATAGTATGGTTGCAGAGATGGCGGGAATTAAGAGAAAACAGGCAAAAACGATTAACCTTGGACTAACATATGGAATGGGAAAAATGAAATTGGCGAATGAATTAGGGCTATCATATGAAGACGCAGAAATTCTTTTCCAAAAATATCATAATAATGTTCCTTTCGTTCAGGCATTGAATAATCAAGTCGTAGCTTTCGCATCATCAAAAGGATATATTAAAACTTTATTAGGAAGGCGACGACATTTTAACTTATATGAGCCAGCGGGATATAATAACTTTGGAAAGCCCGCATATGTTTATGAGAAAGCGAAAGAGGTCTATAAGGACATGCCATTGAAAAGGGCGTACACGCATAAAGCTTTAAACTGCTTGATTCAAGGATCAGCGGCTGATGTTACTAAAGCTGCGATGTTAAAGATATGGGAGAATAAAGTAATTGATATTAATCTCTCCATACATGACGAACTTGATTTTTCCATTCCTAAGACAAAAGAGGGAGAGGAAAAATTGAAAGAAGTAGTTCATATAATGAAAAACGCAGTTGAATTAAATATTCCATTACAAGTCGATGTTGAGAAAGGGGAAAGTTGGGGAGAGATTAAGTGAGTGAAAAAAATTTATGGGCTGCGTGTCGAAAACATTGGCCTGATATTTTTTTACAGCGAATTGAAACAGCTACTGAGAGAGGAATTCCAGATTTATTTTATTGCCATGATGGTATCATGGGATGGATAGAGGGAAAGTATATTCGCAAGCCTGTTTATGAAACAAGTAAGTGTAAGACAAAAGTATCAATAGAGCAAGTCGCATGGCATCGTTCCTTTAAAAGAACGAAAGGTGCGGTATTTCTCCTAGTAAAAGTATCACGGGAAATCTATCTTTTTAATACAGACGACGCAGAGAAGCTTAATGGGGGCGTTATGTATAGCAAACTAAAGGATATGTGTTTAGCATATGGCTGGAAAGATATTAAAAAATTTTTGATCAAAAAATAAAAAATTCTGTATTAATGGTAATAAAAATAATTATTATATATTTAATAAGAAAGGAGAAACCTTATGAATATGGAATCTATTAAAGGCAAAATTCAGAAGTTGCTGGCTCTTTCTCGTGATGAGGGAGCTAGTGAACAAGAAGCTCAACTTGCCTTACAACGTGCCCATGAACTTTTATCCAAATATAATTTAGAAATGACGGATATCAAGGATTTAAAAGTCGATGATATTTCACACGAAAAAATTATAGAGGAACTTCGTGAAGAATGGATTAAAAGTATATATCAACGAGTAGCTAAATTGTATTTTTGTAAATACTATTATTCCTCAGGACATTTAAATAGTAAGTATCAAAAATCAATAGAGCATAATATTATAGGGCGAGAACATAATCGTGCGGTAGCTAACGAGATGACGTATTATCTCATTGATACCATTAAACGATTAGGGCAAGAGCATACTGATCCCATACCTGGCGATAAGCGAGAAATCAATAAGATAAGACGCAATTTCGAACTAGGGTGTGCGCATCGTGTAAGTAGTCGTATTACTGAATTAGCTAATCAAAAGATGGCTGATAATGGTGACGATAAGCTAGAAAACCATTATAATGGTAAAAATCTTCCTGCTCTTTATAGAACAGAACTTCAATTATGTGACGATTTCCTTAAAAACGAGGGAATTCGTTTAAGTTCTTCACGTGGGCGTGCAAACGTTACTGCGGGAGAAGCATATAGGAGGGGCCAAAGTGCTGGAAATAGTGTATCGTTAAATACACAAATAAAAGGAGGGGCAGCGTCACGTCGGATGCTAACATAAAATTTGATATAGATAAAACTCCTATGGTTCGTATCACGTGGGAAGACGCACGTGATACGGAGACCGGATGGATTGACATTAAAGATATCCTTAAGGCTCCTTTGGCTTTATGCCAGGACGTGGGATGGATGGTTATAAATAATGACGAAAAAGTTATTATCATGCGCTCATACAGTAAGGATAAAGATGATATTTCAGGGGGAGGCGCAGTCGCCATTCCTAAAAAATGGGTTAGAAAAATAGAATATTTGGATGTAATATATGGAGAATCAACCAATAATAAATAATGTATTTGGAAAGTCTATTTATCAATCTTCCATAGAAAATTATAACAGTATTAATAAAGAAATTATTCCCTATATAGAAAAATTTGTAAAAGAAAAACCAGGAAGAACAGCAGCTACTACTGATGTAAAAGGTAATACACAATTTACTAATCTAGAAGAAGCAAAAGATAATTTACATAAAGATAAAAAATATGCCCGGCTTTTTAAAAAATTACAATGGCATATTAAAGAATTTCTAACAGTAAAAGGGTATAAGGCAGAAAAATTTGATGTTCATATTACTAAAGCATGGGCTACTTACACTGCAAAAGATCAATATATAGCGAGTCATAAGCATACGGCGAGTCATTTTAGCTGTGTATATTATGTAAGAAATTATGAAATGGGAAATTTAAAAATAGAAGAAGAACTAGCTTCCCAGACAGGATTATTTATTCCTCCCACGAATGAATATATTTCTAATTGGAATCAATTTAATTTTGCAAGTTATATACTTACAGTAAAGACAGGGGACTTTGTCGTTTTTCCTAGCGAGTTTTTACATCAAACAGAAATTAATACAAAGGACGAACCAAGAATTAGTATTAGTGCTGATATATTACTTACAATGAAACAAGGAATTAGCACCGAGCACTGTATTCCTCATCCGAAAGGATGGTCAACATTATGATATACTTTAATGCATTTTTGTACTAAGATGAAGTATGGACAGGCTTATCTCTCATAATGTTAAAGTGACGTATATCGATAACCAGGATAAGATGAAGATATATAAGTTTAGGGAGTATGATAATCCTATTCTCTTTCCCCGAATTTCGTATATTATTAATCTAATTGCAGACGCAAAAACAGTTCTTGATATTAACATTACACCTAATCTTGGTGACACTATTAGTACATCCGATTATGATCAAGAATTTTCGCCTACGATACATTAACGGTATAACACGTTAATTTATTATTATATAATAAAGAATCGAAAGGAAAACAATGAGCAAGATATTTTTTGCTTCGAAAGAAGCATTAATAGAATTTAATGACTATAATAAAGCGACATTCAATCATGGATATTCCCTTGATGAGTTTGAAGACTTGGATGATGAGACGACATTTCCCGTTACAAATATTCAACCAACACGAAAAGATAAGGAGCATAGGGTCTTTCAGTTTGCGTTAAATGAAGTCGGTAAATTCTGTATATTCTATCTCAACGAAAAAACGCATGGGAAAAAGCTTTCATTTGTTGAAGTTCCTAAACATTTAGTTAATTAAATTGTTTCTTATGTAATTAAAAAATTATAAAATAAGAAATAGCAGAAAGGAAAACTATGACTTATGAAACTTATCGAAAAAAGATTTGTTGTATATGTTCAAAAGTATTTCAGGAGTGGGGAAATAACCCTGATCCTATTAAAAAAGAAGGCGTTTGTTGCGATAAGTGCGATAAGGAGAAAGTAATTCCAGCACGATTAGAGCAAGAAGCAGAAAGGAGAATGAATAATGTCTGAAGAAAAAACTAGACGGTACCTCGTCATTAACGAAAATGGTACAGTTGAACATCATGAAATGCCCTTTAAAAAGAAGTGGAATTTAAAAGAACTTCAAGATAAAGTGGAGGGATATATCGAATCCATTAATGTAAAGATTAATGGGAAGAAATATCATGGCTGGGCTAATGAAGATATAGCTCACGCTAGACGACCATTAAAACCTAATCTAAAAGCAACTCGTTACTATCATGGATATTATAGTCCTGATGGAGCAGAAAAAATTCATCTAGGTATGAATAATTTAGTAGGACCCATTATCGTGGAGAACTTCAAGGGCGATCATGAAGCCGTCTAAATCATTTAGCAAGTATTTAGATAGAGATGTTTATTCATATCCCGTTGGATCTACTCAAAACGATGGAGATAATACAGGGACGATAAGAAAAAAGCCCTGTATTCAATGCAAACAAACTTCAATATTACAGTATGAAAGTAAGTTTGGAGGACCATCTGCTTCGTGCTTAAATAATTGTGGTCCAGAGGGATTAATTAAAATGTTGAGGTTTTAAATGGGCTATCCTAAGAAACACAGGGGTCGCAGGAAACGGGGCTCTAAATTTCGCAGGAATAAGAAACGGCAAAAGATGAGGAGAAAAGGAAGATGATATACATTATACTTTTAAGCATCATCGTCATTGAGCTGGCGGCGATTGGCTTTATGCTTTTCGTTCTTGGCAAAAATATGGATGAGAAGAAATGAGCTGCCATACGTGCGATGATACGAAACAAATAACTGTTTCTAAAACGATTCAATGCTATGACTGCACTCCCGACTGCAAGACATGTGATGATACAAAACTTGTAACTATAAGTTGGGAAGGTGAGAAAAGCGAAGTAAGTTGCCCTGACTGCACGGGGGATAAACTCTCCCGTGTATTGAGAGAGGGAACAATCATCCCTCTCATTGACGTTCAAAAGGGCGACAGGATTCAGCTTCTCGACCATTGGCATATCGTCTATAATGACGAACTCGACTGCAGCTTTATGGTTGGAAAAGTCTATGACTATGATAAAAGCTATGAGAACGGGCATTTAAAGTATTGGCAAATAGAATTAGGGCTGGAGGATAATAAATATGATCACGACTTGCGAGAATGGGAGAACTCCCTCATCTTCACGAGCCATGATGGCAACGATGAGGACAAGTTGAAAGTCATCCTGCTGAAATGAAAAACTCAACATCACGGGGAATCATTACACTGGGATCAAGGCGAAAGAGGCATTTTCCTGGAGGAAGGCATGATCCCGTCCATACGAAACATCGAAAGGGAAAAGGGCAGTTTAAACGAAAAAAACATTGGAGCGAATTAAATGGTAAGCTATGATAGATTAACTAAAATGTACAGGAAATGGGGAGACGACCGTCTGCAAAAGAATCTTCCGAGAACGGAAGAAGGGAATCTCTGGTCGGCGGACGACTATCTATGGGAGGAAAATCCCCCTGTAAAGCCATATCAAAACTGCTGGCTACAGCGATTCATAAAAGTATGGGAGTATTGCGATGGAAGATAGATGGGGAAATCCTATTAAAAAGAAAGAGAAAATTACAACCAAGCGAAAGTGCTTTATCTGTGGAAAAGAGGCGGAGATGGAAAAGTTCCAGCGGTATTGCGGCCCCGCATGTAAAAGTGCGGCGACGAGAATGGATACCACCGCACATCAAATAAAGTTCAACTGATGGACGACGACTTACTTGACATTCCCCAATTTTTAAAGGATCTGGCGAATGATGATGATCTTCCTAAACGAAAGTGGGTCGAGCCCGTCACTGAGGAAAGAAAAATCCCCAAGGATGACGGAACATTTCTAATTGTTTCACGAAAGATAAAAGAGGGCTATTGGCTCGTTGACGGAAAACGTCAGGAAAAAGACGAGATCAAGTCAGACATACGACGGGAGCCTTACATTAAAAGACTTAGGAGCAGCGGGAGGCAGCGGGAAGAATGGCTCACGGACATCATTCGACGGCACGGCCCTATTGGATCAAAAACATTATATAAACTTCTCGTGAAAGAAAATCTAGAGCCCCATGAGGGATTTATCAAGCACTATAACTATCAAGCGCATATGCGCAGTATTTTAATAAGGTTAAAGAAAAAGGGTATACTTGGTAAGAAGAATAGTAAATACTTAATTAGAGACAAGAAAAGTAGCGTTTGATCGATTGTCACCGGTAATTGTCTCAGCAAGATTAGTTTGCTCAGCGTAGCTGGATAAAAATGCAATTGCATAGCCGACTGATCTTGCGCTTAAACGAAAGGTGGATTAAACCCTGCTTAATTGCAGCATGGCTGTTGGTTACTCTTTGGACAGCTCATTGGATGTCGTCCATATGTATTTGGGCGCATAAGGCGCTCGGACGGCATCTGATAGAAAGGAAAATTATGACTATACACGTAAGACCAGTTATTAATCAGCAGAATGTTTTAAGTCCCACCGCTGATCATATTTATCGATGGGACGATATTCAAACTGCTCTCGTTGACTTAAAGTTTAATGGACTTATTAGCCCTCTTTTTGATAAGCTTACGGGCTTTCCTGACGGGAAAGATAAGACTGTCGGAGAGCTTTATGAGCCTAATGAAGACGAACAAGAAATAGAGAAAAAGAAAGACAAGGTAGAGCAAAAGATTTGGGGTTATAATGTCCCGTAATTCAGAAATACATACGATACACGAAAACTACGACCACGGTGGATGCTATTACCAATTATTAGGCGACGTGTCCGTCAACTGTAAGAGGTTTTCTGTTAAGGAGACGATAAGAAGACATACAGGCGTTCAGTGGTTGAATATAGAAAACTGGGTGGACGAGTATGACACAGTGGAGGAAGCGAAGAAAAAATATCCGAAAGCAGCGGTTTTCGAAATATGAGAAAGGAATAACATGGCAGAATTTTATGGAAAACTAACGGGAAGAGGTGCTTCTGTCTCTAGGGCGGGACAGAGGAATTATGGTCTCACGACGATTGCGGCGTCATGGGAAGGTGCGATTCAAGTCATTCTCTCCCATAATTATGAGATAAAGCAGAACGAGTTCAATATACAAATGATTCCCTGGCACGGTCATGGAAAGTATATTGACCTGGCGAAAGGGCAGTTAAACGGGGAGAACATTAATTTAATTGACAAATATCGATATAATTACACGGACAGGAATAACTATTCGATTGTCGAGATTAAATAGTTGTTTCTTTTGCTCTATGTTTCGTATATAATAAGATATATCAATAAAATTATTGATACACCA
>VTLG01000762.1_pt1 | contig 32952 bp, 52 predicted proteins | sample 4694571 | NCBI WGS metagenome assembly VTLG01 (sample SAMN12604809, study PRJNA352737) | marine metagenome | biome: ENVO:00000447; feature: ENVO:00000209|ENVO:00000569|ENVO:01000036; material: ENVO:00002151; isolation source: viral sequences binned using virsorter ...
AAAAGACTCTGAAACTTTTCCGCCTTCTACATTTTCAAAAGTTACAATTTCATCAACTATATCTTCAACTTCTTTGTTTGTTTTGCCTTTTAAACGGTTAGGATTTATACCTGCTCTTCTTAACGCATCTATAAAATATTCATGTTTATTTAATGCCTCTACATAATTAATCATTGGTTGTTCAAACTCTGGCAAAACATCGTTTTTTTCTAATGCCTTGTATAAATCATCTCTGTATAATTCTGTTGGTTTTCCAGCTTCGCTTGACTCACGAAATCCTTTTCCTGTTCCTCTAAAAAAATTGTAGTTAGCATCAAGATCTTCTAATATTTGTTCTCCAACATCTGACATTACATTCCCTGTAGAGTCAACTGGAGCATTTTTTGCTGTATACGCTAATGGAAAGTTTGATCGGTCATAGCCTAAAGCAGATGCTATTTCTTCAAAATAAGGATCGTTTTTAGGTATTCTGTTTTTTAATAAACTTCTAACCGTTTTTGCTTTTACTTTTGGGTTTCTTCTTGGATCTTTGGGTGGTATTAATACATCTGGTAATTTATTACTTCTAGGCGTTGGTGTTTCTGCTATAAAAGGATCTTTAGGTTTTGGTGTTTCTAATACTGGTTCAATTTTTTCAAGCGGAGTTTCAACTTTGGCTGGTTGTTCTTGTGCAATCTTGTTTGCTCTCATTTTGCCAAAAGTTCTTAAAACTGCATCTATAGGAACTCCTATTGCAGCTCCCTCAATAGCCATTTTAAATCTAGCTGTTGCTTCTGAATCGTTAGGATCTGCTTGTAAATATTCTGTAACTGGATTTTGTAATGATGGATATTCTTGTATTAAATTTGATATTCTTTGTTCATACGGACTAAATGCAAATTGTTCTGCAACTGCTCCAATAGCAGCACCTTTTGCAAGTTTCTGTCCAGTTGTAGCAGCCTTAATTGGTGCTGCTATTGTGCTTACTTGCTTTACTGGTGCAAGAAATCCTGTTAAATCTCTTGCAAAACTACCACCAGGATAAGTTGGTTCTTCAACTTTTGGTAATTCTAATTTACCGTAATATTCATTTAATAATTTTAATTCATCTGGACTAACATATCTAAGGCCTTCAACTTTTTCTGTGGTGGGATTGTCTTGTGTAGAAAAACCACCCATAGGTAATGCTTTTTCTAATCCAGCTCCAACATCTAATGTAGCTTGTGCAACATCTCTAGCTGCGCCTCCTATAGTTCTAAATAAGTTTTTACCAAAACCAGTTTTAAAAGGATCTACAATTTGATTTGTTGGTTCTGTAAAAGGATCTACAATATTTGTTTTTTTAAAAGGATCTACAATTTGATTTGCCACAATTAAGTACCATAATTTTCGTTGTAATAATCAATTAATTCTTGATCTGAAACATCAGGATTAACTTCTTTTAGTTTTTCCCATTGCTCTATTGTTCCTTTAAAGTTTTGCGGTTTGTTTATATTTGTAGGTAATTCTGTATTTGGTTCTGTGTTTATACCACCAAACATTTCATTACCAACCATTTGGTTATATTGTCTTTTTAATTTTGTAAATTCATCCGTGTTAGCATAGAGGTCTATAATACTTTGATCGCTTGTTGAAAAGGGTTTATCAGCAGTTCCATAAGTAGGATCTGCTTTTATTTTTTCAAAAATTTCTACAATATAATCACTTTTAGATTTTTTAGGTGGAGTTTTTGGTATTGCAACTGATGCAGGCACTCCTCCAAGAATAGCATCTATTATATCAGCCTTATCAGGATTATCTTTTTTGTATTTTTCTATTGCTTCCTGTTGCTCAACCTTCCTCTTTGCATCTTCTTCATCCAACTGTCTTTGTCTAATTCTGTTTTGTGCTAAAGCTATTTTATTTGCATCACCACTACCTATTGCGCTAGTTAAAAACATAGTATCAGCAAATTTTTGTAAGCCTTGTTTTCTTAATTTGTTTTTATCCTCATCAGATAAGTTGGCTATTTGGCTTTGATTCGCCAACAAGCTGTTACCTTGACCAAGATTGGTAAAAGCGTTTCCTACTTTGCTGCCGAAGTTTTGAAATATATTTGCCATGTTTATCTCCTAAAAAGATGGGCCGAAGCTACCACCGCCTCCGCCGCCACCGCCAAATGGATTACCCATAAACAATGATGCTATTTGTGCGGCTTGGCCAACTTGTTCCATAAATCCTGGTTTATAACTATTGGTTTGATTCCTCTGCATAGGCAAAGCACTAACACCTTGCGCCAATAAGCCAAGTTGTTGTGGGCCGTAGTTAAGCGCACGCATAAATTCTCCGTAGCCAGCATCCATACCTCTTTGTTGTAGTCCTTGTTGTTGACCACCTATGCCAGAGAGTAAACCTAAGTTTCTGTACTGGTCGCTTAATTGGTTGCCAAGCAAACCAGCTTGAAATCCTCTGTTTCTAAATTCGTTGTCAATATCCATTCCAGCTAAATTGGTTGCTCTGTCAAAACCTCGCGATCTTAAATCAGCTGCAATATTACCAGCTCTATCTGCAAAGTTTCTGTTGGTTTCTGACTCTAATAATGCTGAACGAGAACCACCAAATGCACCTCTACCGATTGCTGCATCTTGGTCGCTTTGTATTTGCATTTGTCTTGCTCGGTTTAAATCACCAAGCGTGTTATCTATAACTTGTGTTTGAAACGGGTTTTGATATGCACCTATGTCTGTGTTTAATAAACTTGGTGCATTTTGGGTTGCTAATAAATTTAACTGACTTCTAGGATCATAACTCATTGATTGGTCAAATATATTCCTAGTTGCATCAAATCCTTGTAATTGGTCTGGATTAAATCCTGCTACTCTTGCGCCTGTATATGGTACAAATGGTTGTTCTGCTATACCTTTAGCCTTACCATAAAGGTCTTGATAGATTTCCATTTGTGCTGGATCTGTTGTTGTTGTTGTTGTGCTTTTTCCTTTACTCATAATTCTTTCTTCACTAAATATTCTTGTTCAAAGCCAAGATGTTTAAGTTTTCTTAGCCAGCCTTTACGGCCACCACCAAAAATTCTTTTACAGCCAAAATGTTTGGCAAACTGTTCAATACTAGGAAGCATTGATTGTAGTTCTTCAAATTTGCCACCAAGAAAAAGAATGTTTAATACCTTTACTCTTGGAAACTCTACAATCTCAGTTATCATAACTGAGTCTTTACCAGGCCATAAATGAAACATTCCTAACCTGATTTTTTCTTTAATATCACTTAAATTATACATATCTTGGTGCTTTAATGCACGAATAATATGCTTATCTAACCTGTCAAACTCTAGTTCCCAGTCCTCTTTAAACCGTTGTTGCGGTTGAGAGGTTGCCTGAGTTGTCAACGCTGACCTTATATTTTGTTCCATCTGGGCTAACTAATACTAATTCGGTGGCATCTCCACCACCTACTTGTATTCTTTCTCCTTTGTTAAAAGTAATACCTGTTTGATATTCTATTTCTGAAATTAAATAATTCAGATAGTTTTTATCGTAATCTTCGCCTGGTCTAGTTAGGGTTTTTCTTGCCACTATCTACGACCTCTGTTTCTTAAATTTAATCTTATATTACCAACTTGAAATGCTTGTGTGGTTGATCCTGTTACAGTCATTGATACTTGTCTTGCTGTAAATCTTGCATCAGTATAACCATCATTTTCAAATGTAAAGCTGCCAAAATCTGTTTCACTTCCTAATGGAGTAAATTTACCCTTAAAACTAATTGTAACGCCTGGTAAGGTATTTGCTTCTTCATCTGGGAGTATTTGGTTGCATTGCACATAATTGTCGCCATTGCCAATCTCTATTGGCCCTGATGTAGCGTAAGGAACTGCGTTACCTAAATTTTCTGAATTATTTAATGTTGTACTTTCGTGCTGGTAAACATTGCCTGAACTATCACACGCTATTGGGTAATCAAATACACCTTGATCTATCCAGCAACCTCTATCCATAGAACCAATGCTCCATACATTATCAACATAGTTCCAGATTACATATTTGTTTGGTGCTTGTGCATCATCTCCTTGCGGATAAAACCAAATAATTTCATTAAAGTTAGAGTTGTGGCCACCGCAAGCAACACGCCTATATTGATATTTAATGTTATCAAATATATGGTCATGCACATCGCATTTAATCTCTTTAACCGAACCATCAAATACAAAGAAAGAGTTTTCACCCATCCATGCTAAAAAATTACCAGCAGTAACAACTGTTCTTGGGCTTGCAGCTTTACAGTTAGTACCAGCATCTTGAATACCATATATAAAAGGAGAGCCTGTGTAATACATTCTTGCAATACCTGTATCGGTAAAGATAACAACATCTGTTTGCCATTTGACTGCGTTTAATATTCTGCCGCCAGTTGGTATTTGTAAATCACCAGCGGTATTAGTAGCTGCGGCTGTCCAGGTTGTATTTGCCTCTCTGGATGACCATTGCACCTTTCTTGGATCTCCACCTGCTCCTAAAGCTACGACATGGCGCTCATTGGTTACTAAAACACCAGAACAACCAGTAGGAGAATTGGTTAGTTGTGCGCCTATTGTAGATGGTGCTGAGGGCGACCATTTGTAAATCTTGCCATCACTTGCACAACAGAATAATAAATCTTCACCCCAGTTATCAAATGACCAGGATTTAGAGTCAAAGAACAAACCTGATTGAGAGCGGGCATCACCGTAATCTTCTACATTGTAATTGTATGCTCCATAACCAAGCGGATCAGTTGAGGCATCTGTAACAAAACTTGTTGGAGTTATATCGTACCAAGTGCCATCATAATTAACATAAATCTTTTGTCTTGTTCCTACTGCTAAAACCTTTTTATCAGAATTGGTAATGTAGGCAAACATACCCGTTGGCGTACCTGTTAATGCTGTATTCCTGATTTTTTCCCAACCGCCAATAGGGCGTAAGTAACCATTTTGAAAACGCACTAAATCGCTGTCAATCCAGCGACCTTTATTAGCGTAATTAGTTCCGTTAGTTACAACACCAGCGGGAGGAGTTACAGGCAAGAGGGCCATTTTAACTATTTGATGCTATATATGCTTTGCCAGTAGTAATAGCTGTATTGCAAGTATCTTTTTTGCTATTAGTAGAATCAACAATATTTGGTGTGTCATCATCACTATCTACTGGTTTATAAAGCAAGATAGTTTCTAAATGATCTACATTTCTTTGTACTTTTTCATTAATTTCAGCTTGTGTCCAAGTTCCTGCTACAGCGTTTCCATCTGTATCAGTTGTACCGCCTGCATATTTTGACTTATTACCATTGGTATTAATATCATTAATTACTGTTGTGCTATCAATTCCTGCTGTTAAACATTCATTTACTGTTTGTGCCATATTATTCTCCTTTTAAAGTTTTAATTTCAGATTTTAATTCATCTACTTGCGTAGAAAGTTCTTGTAATGCTTTTACTAACATTGGTATTAATGCAGTTGGAGCAACTTCTTGTTGACCTGTTTCTCTAACATCCCACATATCAAAACCATCTTTTATTTCTGAGTGATTGTCTATTGTTTCTTTTACTTCTTGGGCTATAAAACCATGATTTGTAGTAGCAAACTTATAGGGTTCTGTTGAGTCTTTTTCGTAACCTTTAAATTCTTCTGGTATATCACCTTTAGCTTTATAATTAAAAGTTACTGGTCTTAAATCATTTATAAAACTTAATCCTGCTTCTGCATCTTTAATATCTTTTTTGACTCGTTCATCTGAAACAGTTGCCCATGATGTACTACCATGACTTGTTCTAATATCGCTAGTACCACTACCAATAGTTGTAGTGCTTGAAGTACCAGTAACATCATACCCAATAGCAATAGCGTGAGCAGTATCTGTGGCATCTGTATCTGAATAAGCACCTAAAATTGTATTTCCAGCTCCTGTAGTTATTGTCTGACCTGCATGATAACCAACCCCTGTATTTGCATCTCCTGTTGTAACAGATTCTAAAGCAACTCTTGCTAAAGCAGTATTATAATCACCTGTTGTTAAAGATTGTGCAGCAGCTTGACCAACTGCACTGTTACTATGACCTGTTGTATTTACCTTTAATGCGTGAGTACCAAATGCTGTATTATTATCTGCTGTAGTATTAGCTCCTAAAGAATTATAACCAAAAGCTACATTACTACCTCCTTCAGTATTAGCATCTAAAGCACTCGCACCTACTGCTGTGTTGTAACCACCTGTGGTGTTTGCTGCTAATGCTAATCTACCTACAGCAACATTTAATGTACCTGAAGTAAGTGCATCCATTGATGAATTACCTAAAGCAGTATTATAGTTACCTGTTACAACACCACTAGCTACTGAATCATCGCCAATAGCTGTATTACCTGCTCCAGTTGTTAAAGCTCCTAAAGAATTAACACCTATACCAACATTTCCACCACCTGTAGTACAAGCATCTAGTGCTAATGACCCAACAGCCACATTTTCTGTACCTGTCGTGTTTGCTGTTAAAGCATTATAACCAACAGCTACATTATTATCTGCAGTAGTATTAGCATCAAGAGCCTGAGTTCCTATACCTATATTATATTGACCTGTTGTATTAGCTTCTAAAGCTCTCATACCTATGGCAACATTACCCTCACCTGTCGTTAATGCCTCTAATGCCTCGTAGCCAACTCCAACATTTTGTGATGCTGTAGTTGCATTTTCTAAAGCATAGCCACCTATAGCTACATTAAAATCACCACCTGTTAAAGAATTAAAAACATCATATCCTAAACCTGTATTATCTTCTGCACTATTTAATGTACCTGTTCCAGCATCTTGGCTAATTAATATACTTCTTGCAAAGTTAGTTATACCAGAAGATATACCTACTCCATTGATCGTGCCTGAAAATGTTGAATTTTGTGCAAAAGTAACTTGTTGACTTGAATTTATTGTCATAGCTGGTGTTGTACCAACTGCTGATCCTAAACCTATAACTAGGCTATCTGAACTATCATCTAGTCCTACATAGTAATCTTGTGCGTTTCCATCAAAAACAAGTTTGGTATCTTCTGCGCCAGCATCACCAATAGTAAGACTTGGGTTTGTGCCTTTTACAATAACTGCGCCGCCAAAATCCACTTGTCCCATATCAATAGCTGTACCAGAAAGACTAAAAATTGCATCTAGTGTATCTAAGTCTGCGTTAAGTTTTGTTCCCCAGCTATCAGTAGATGCTCCTACTTCTGGTTTGGTCATGTTTAAATTCGTTGTATATGTATCTGCCATAATTAATTCCTGTTTATGCTGCTATGTCAGTCCAATCTGTACTTGTTGCGGACTGATCTGTCCAAGTTGTTGTAGCTGGTGTTTGTTCTGTATAGTCAGTTGTTGCTACAGTCTGGTCATTCCATTTTAAACCACCTATCGCAGAAAAACCACTTGTTTGTGCAATAGTAGATTCGCCATTAATTTTAAGACCGCCAAGTCCAGTCATGCCACTTTCTTGTGCAATAGTAGCAGTTCCGTTTAACACCATCTCTGGTGTAGCGGTCATTCCTGATGTTTGGTCAATAGATGCCTGGCCTAAAGCTATACGAACACCAGCTGAAGTAAAGCCTGTGGTTTGGTCTATTGAGGCAACGCCATCAAGAACGATTGTTCCTGTTGCGCTAACACCAGATGTTTGATCTATAGATGCTGTACCAAGTTTTACAACTTCTGCTGTCCCTGTAAATCCAGAGGTTTGTGCAATAGTTGCTTCACCTTTATCAATCTGCCTTCCTGTAGCTGTAAAGCCAGATGTTTGATCTATAGATGCAGAGCCTAGTTTAATAACCTCTGCGGTTGCAGTTACACCGCTTGTTTGAGTAATCGTAGCCGATGCTGGAAATACTATTGTTCCAGCAGATGTAAATGCAGAAGTTTGGTCTATGGATGCGGATGCTGTACCCGTAACGCTACCAGCTGCACTAAAACCAGATGTTTGAGCTATGGTTGCGGCTGCAAACTCATATTCGGGAGTGCCATAATCGGCCTTCCCGTAATTATATTGACCATAGCCGATAGAGGCCATGTTGTTACGCTAGGGTAATATCTAAATCGCCAGCATCAAATCTAAATACATCTCCACTTGCAACAGTTTTAGATGCAGTTAATGCCGCCCAACCTAATAGATTACCACTAGATGCAGCATCAAATACTCCACAATGCGTTACAGTTCCCCATGCACCAGTAGCAGTTACAAATTCAACTGCTGCTCCATTGGTTGCTGTTGTTGGTGAAGTTCCACTTACTGTCATGTCAGGCATACTCTTACGAGCATAAGAGCCACCAGAACATTCAGTACCGCCACCTGTATCAGATGGTGCTGCTGTAAATAATCCAACATATAAAGTTGATGGTGCAGTATAAGCAGTACCACCAAACACATGAATTAATACTTTGTTTTCTAAATAATCTGTAAATCCAGCCATTCTATTCTCCTATATTAATTACCGTAGTAATAATTTCTTTTTTGTTTTTTTCCGTAGGTTCTTCTTCTCATCATGAGAGATCCCTTACCAAATGCAGATTTTTCTTGTTCTAATCGCATTTCTTCCAACGCCTTTTCAAATTGTTGAGTAAACATTGGTATTCTTTCATCTTCCATTAAATAAATAGAAGCGTGTTTTAATGCACCATATAAATACACATCTGGGTGCGATGCAGATACAAAGTTACTTGTATTTGAATCACTCAATGCAGATATTTTAGCATAGTAAGTAAGCTGTAGGGTATAAGAACTGTCAGGAGTTGGTGCTAATTCTATTGAGTCATCTACCATTGCATAATAAATAGGTTGACCAGATGAATTATCATTTGCTTTTCTATAGACATCCATTGATTCTATAGATTGTTGGAATAAAGGACTGAAGTTGTTTGCTGTAATTTCTACATTAATTGCCTCTAACCAATCTGTTGGAACTGTTAAATATTGTGAGTCAGCAGTAGCAGTTGCTCTTTTAATCATGTCTTTAGTTCTTAACCTTCTGTTAAGTTCTGCTTCTGTGTTGTCTATAAATGTATCAATATCAGATGTTAAATCTGATCTATTTAGATAATTTGCTATTGCTGTCTTTAATTCTGAATATGTCATACTTTGCCCTGCCAGGTTCTAAATACTTTATTGTCTGGATTGTTGAGCCACTTTTTCCATTTTGCTGAATCTGTAGACCAACCTTCTCTTAATGCTTTTTGCCAAATTACCATCGGTACTTCAGCTATATGTCGCATATCTTTTCCAGGCTTTAATGTATTGTCCCTTAGTTTCTTAACATGGTCAATAACAGGAGCGACATTCTGGGTGGTGTGATAAACAAACTTGTTATCTTCAGTTACAAATTCTGATTTGTAACCAGTTTTATGATCGGTGATTGTGCGCTTTGTTGTCATTTAAAAAGGGGTGAGTTAAACCCACCCCAAGATAATCTAACTTATGTTGTTGTTAAATCAGCTACGAGTCCATGAGCAGCTTCGTTGCTCATCTCTAAACCGTATTCAACTACTAACATTTTAGTTTGAGCATCACCTATTGTTGAGATGTCAACTGTTTTGAAATCTCTTAGGTAAGATACTTTTGCAAAGTCAGGATCCACTAATAATAGTGTTCTTTCTCTACTAAAGTTAGAAGGTACTATTTTAAGCTCACCAAAATCTGATGCGTAAATAGAAACAGAAGCCTCTACTGTGTTTGCATCAATAATTTGTCTAGCTGAACTTCTACCTGTGAAAGCAGATATTTTCTGCTTGTTTACAGGGCCGCAAATTGCCATTGAAGGCTCGCCACCATTTGTGAAGCAGAGTTCCAATACATCTTTGAGTAGAGTTTCAGTTAAAGCTCTTTGAGTTCCATCTGTTGGAGCTGTACCGCCACCAGTAGGAGCGCCTGCTGCGGCTTTGCTATAATTGGATTTTATCCAAGATTCAAAACCACCAGTTTTTCTAGCTGTTGTTGCGTTACCAGTTGTCTTAGCACCATTTTGACAGAGAGCTGTTTCCATATCTCTTTTTAGCGCTTTAGACATAATAGCAAGTTGATGAGCCATTTCTGACTTTTTACCTGCTGGATCACTAGCTTGTTGAGAGCCAGTTACTGTTGCATCTCTTGATGAGATCATTGCTACATTACTAACTCTTGTAGTAGCAGTTGATGCAGCTCTTGAAAGTTCAAAACCTTCTAGCTGACCAGTTCCGCTTGGAGTTGGTAATGTTTCTGTTTGCCAATCAAAAACTACATTCTTGATTGAGTTTTTTCCGATTGATGACATAAACGGAGTTTGCTGTGGAGAAATGTTATAAATAACATCACTAAGTTGTTCTCTATCAGCAGTCGCTGTATATGTATCAAAAGCGTTAGTTACTTTAGCCATATTTTTTCCTTATAAAAAAAGTTTATATTATTTGTTCAAAAAGTTTAGCTGCATCTTGCACTTTGCCAGTTTTAGCTAATCTTTGTTTTGCTCTTTTCACAGGAGTTGTAGATTTTGGAACATTTGAAGTGCCAGGTCTTGCGGTACGAGCTACCGCTTTCTTTTCAGTTGGTTTAACTTTAGTTGCTTGTTGTGTTTTGTGTTGTAACCATGCGTTTCTTAAACCAAGTAAAACTCGGTAGTCATAAACGCTGTCCATTTCTTGTGGTGTATACCCAAGAACACTAACACCGTAATCCCTAATTGCCATCTTTTCTTTTGATGCCACTTCGTTGTCTTGCCATTCTGGAATTTGGTCAAGCAGCTGTTGATTGCCGTATTCAACAAATTGTTGAAGTTTCTTTTGCTGCTCCACTTGGGATTCTTGTTGAACCCTTTGCGCTTCAGCTTGTACGGCCTGCAACTTTTGCTTTTTCTCATTCCAAACATCCTTTTCACGGACATAAGCAATAGGATCTGCTTCGTAAAGTGCGTTCCAATCTGGCTCGTTTTCTAACTCGCCCTTCAAAGTTGCTTCCATTCTAGGCAACAACTGTGAATAAATTGCATCCTTTTGAGAAATCTCTTGTTCTTTAGCCTCTATAGCTTTTCGCTGTTCGGCTAACTCCTGAGTCTTTCTCGTATAATCTCTTTGGCGACTGTATCCGTTTTGGAGTTCTTCAAGCGTAACCTCTGTATCTTGGCCATCTACTTTTATTGTATATAGCTGTGGTTGCTCGGACTCCTCTTCTTCTACTTGATCTTCTTGGAGTTCTTGTTCTGCATCTTCTTCAACTTCATCTTCAACAGATTCATCTTCAACAGGTTCATCTTCATTGATTTCTTCCTGGAGTTCCTCTTCGTTGACTACATCTTCTGATGCTTGTTCTTCTATTTCGTTTTTTGGTTGTTCCTCTGGAGTCAAAAAACTTTCAAAAGACTGTTCAGCCTCTTGTATGTCTGTTTGTAAACCAGTCGGCTTTGCGTTATTGGTCATTATTCATTCCTTAAAAATGTAAAGTAATATTTTACTATATTACTTGTAGTTTACACAACCTTATGTAATCTGCCTAATTGTGATTTTGTAATCTTACCCTTTTCTACAATAATCCGTAGATGTTTTTCAACTTCGGGCAACAGCTTTATAGCTTTGTGTAAATTTTCTCTAGTATCTATATCATCTCCTTCTGAAGATAACCATAGATTTGTGTACTCATCTTTAAGTATTTGTATTGCGTTTTTAAATGTTTCAGAATTTAGAATTAATTCTGCTTCGTTTGAATGTAAAATTTCTTCTTGTGATGCCATTACCTTAATAAACTATATCGTGGCTGCTCAATACTAAATGTTGATCCATTTGGAATCATTGGTGGAGTCATTGGTGGTATGTCTGGAATTTCAAGAATATTAATATCTTCCATTGGTGGTTTTGGTGGTATTATCAAATCTTCTTCTATAAAGAAATCATCTGGCAATGGCGGCATAATACCTGGCCCAAAACCAAAGTCTTGCACAGGCGGAACAACTGGAACATCTGGAACAACTGGAACATCTGGAACAACTGGAACATCTGGAACACTAATTTTTTCTTGTTTTAATGAATCTAAAATACTTTGAATACCTGAAAGGTCTAGCGGTCTATATTTTCCTAGAATATCTTGTGGTGGGGGAAATCTTAAATCATCTAAAAAAGTTATGTTATCTCCTCTACCACCACCAATAACATTATCTGGAAGTTGTGAATAGTCTGGTGGGTTTACAGCAGAGCCACCTGGTAAAAATGATGGATCATCTGAAATTGCTGGAACTGTTGGAACTGTTGGAACATTCAAGTCTGCTTGCGTATAACCTTGTGGCATAGCAGCTGAATAGCTAATACCTGGTGCAATCATGTTGGGTACATTCTCTCCACCAGCTATGGATTGTGCATAGTTTAAACCACTTGTATAAGTTGGATCTGTCATTGTCGTACTGTTGTTGTTTGTACCATAAGAGTAACCACCTTTTCTATTGTTGTTAGCAACATAATCTACAATATTAGAATTATTCCCGATAAGATCACTAACATCTCCAGGCCCTAAAGCTGCTATATATTCTTCAGGATCAAAATTAATATCCATAATATTTTCCTAGTTTGTTGTAGTTTAGCAAAGATTTAAACCTCATGCCATTCTTTACCTTCAAATAATAAAGCCTCAGCCTCTCTTCTTCTTACCAAACCTTGTAAAACCTTTCCACCAGCTTTGTTCCATCTTTTTATTTGTGCTGGTATATCATTCCAGTCTGGGTGTGAGGTATTTAAAACTTTTAATAAAGTTGAACTTTTTAAGTTAGCTGGCCCAAGATTAAATACCCATGAAACCATAGCATCAAATTCATTTTGTTTTAAATCGGTTTCAACTAGGTCATTTATATAACCTTCGTATTCTTCCATTTCGTGCAATAACAATTCATCAGCTTCTTCTTGGGTAATAGCATCACCCTCTTTTACACCTTTGGTAGATCCATAGCCTATTGTCCAAACTCCTGCCGCACATTTATATGCCTCTAGTTCGCAACCCTCAAACTTTTTAATTAGGGATAAACCCTCTTGTGATATTTTCATATTACTCTTTTTTGTCGCTGGAGTTAGATGCTCCAAAATAGAATGAAATAATCGCACTTGCTAATCCTCCTAAATAACCAAGCACCAAATTAATTAATGCTTCGCTGTTTTGCTCTGGTGGTTGTAATGTTACTAAAAATATATAACCAAGAAAACCGCCTATGGTAGCAATACCAATAATTCTAGCAGTCCAGTCTTTACTAAACATACCTCTAGCATTTTGTTTGTCTTGCGTTTCTAATTTAAAAACATCAACATCTAATTCTTTCATTTGAACTTCAAACTCTTGTTCAGCCTTTTTAAGTTCAAGCATTTGTTCTGGAGTAGCACTTTGCATAGCCTGCTGTATAGATTTTTGGTTATTAGATACCCCTAATACATCAGCTATTTTACCCATAGCCATATTGCCTAATGGGCCACCCATAGCAGAACCTAATGTTGGTGCAACAGCACCTACTATATTTTTTAAAATACCTTTCATAAAATCACCGTTACTATTGCAATAGATAAAGCGCCAATAAAACCAAACACTCCAAATGTTGCCATTTTAATAGTGTTATTAATTGCTGCTATTTCTTCTTTTATATCTGCAAATTCGTTAAAGGCTGTTTTCCAGCGTTCTTCGTTTTCTTTTTTTGAAACTGCCAAGTCGGCAGCAACATGACTTGCTGTTATTCTTTTCGTGGTCATATAATTGTATAAATGTTTATAGATTTTTCTTTTCCTTTAACTTTAATGTCATCTAACTCTCTCAGTATAATCTGATCGCTAAAGTTTTTTACATGAATAGTATCATAACCTATAACAATATCTTCTCCAACATCCTTAGTAGAACTTTCAAGCCTAGCAGCAAGGTTTACTGCATCACCTATAGCAGTATAATCAAATCTTGTATCACTACCCATGTTGCCTATAACAGCATCACCACTATTAACACCTATACCTATTTCAACACCCAAATCAGCTTTTTTAATATTTTCTTGTATCTCTTCAGCACATAACACAGCTAAAGTTTCATGGTTGGGTAAGTCAATCGGTGCGTTAAAAATAGCCATCATGGCATCACCAATATATTTATCTACCATACCGCCATACTTTTTAATTGCATCTGCTTGTATGGTAAGTGCTTTATTCATTATTTCTGTAACTTCTTCTGGTTCTAATTTTTCAGACATAGCAGTAAAACCTCTGACATCTGTAAATAAAAATGTGCAATACCTACGCTCACCACCGAGTTTTAATAAACTTGGATTGTCTTGTAATTGTTTTACCTGGCGTGGATCTAAATAATGTTCAAACTGTTTTTTAATTTGTTGTCGTAATTTATATTGTTTTTGGTAATTAAGATAGAAAGAAATCGTTGCAGTTATGATTTGTGATACAAAAGTCCATGAAAAATCAATCAAAAAGCCCTTTTGAACGCTAAAAACGCCTGAGAAGCCCGTAGTGAGCAAGATAATTCCAAGTATACCTGCGCCCTTAACCACACTCAAAGAATTGATTGTGAGCCACACCAGCGACACAAAAATTCCAAAAATCAAAATTTCGGCTGCCAAGTGCCAATTTGGAATATATGGAGAGTTTTCTATCAAAATTGACTCAGATAATGCTGCTTGAATTTTATGTGGTTCTAATAAACCAGTTGGAGTTGCGATTTGAGGCATGACTCCATTAGCGGTTACACCCACAAACACAAACTTACCCGCAACATCCATTTCTTGTAATGTAGTTTCTGGAGTATCAACCCAAGAAATCCATTTACGCCCAAGACTATCTGTTTTAACTGGTGGTAATCCTTTAACTCTAATTTCTTCTATCCCAAGTTCATTAGTTTTAATGACATAAGTTTTTGCATTAACCAATGATTTTAAAACCTCAGTTCCAAAGGCAGGAACATATCCATCTGGAGTTCTAAGTAGTAATGGTATTTTTCTAACTAGGTTATCTACATCGGTTGGTGCGGTAGCTATACCCTCTTGGGCATGAGTTGTTAATATTTCTATATTTTTTACAACACCACTAGTTAGCATCCCACCAACATCATCACCAAGAATTACTGTTCCAGTTGTTTTTGGATATTTACCATTTGGCGTTTCAAACATTGCCAATATAGATGTGCCGTATTTTAATGACTCTGAAAAATAATAATCTCCGCCAGTACGATCAGGTTGTGGGAAAGATATAACCCAACCAACTCCAACAGCTCCTTTTGCAATTATGTCGCTGTGGATTTCTCCAAGCCTTTTTCTTGGAAGCGGCCAACCACCCTCATTGGTTATATCTTCTTCAGTTATATTTAATATGGTGAAATAACCAGATGGCTCATGTTTGGGGACAAGATAATCAAAAACTTTTAATTTTAATATTTCTGTCGGAGTGCTTTGGAATACTAGGGGTAGTGCTAGTATTATAAGTATAGGTAATAATAGTTTATTCATTAATCGCTTTGAGTAATAGTAATAACACTTTCGCTGCCTCCGTTGACTTTAATTATATTTGAAATGCCATCTTGTATCAAAATAACCGTATAGGCATTACTACCATCTAAATCTATTCTTACACTTTCATTTACTTCTCTTCTTAAACTTACAACATTACCTGTAATTAAGGCTGTTATTTGTGTGTCAGGATCTTTACCCAGAGAAGTACCACTAATTTGAGTGCTAGTTGCTTGTGCCAACTTATCTTCTTCATCTGCTACCGCTAGGGCATCAAGCACATTTAATAAATCTTCCAAATAATTTACATCAAGATAATTTATATCTAGTTCAGTAAACTCTAGCTCATCTTCTAAAAAATCCTCTGCAAGATAATCAATATCTAAATCGTTAAAGTCTAAAACGCTATCTGTCTGATTTGCCGTTGTTTCTTCCTCTATAACTGCCTCTTCTTTTGGTGGCGTAACAATTAACATATTGTCTATAACATCTAGGGTTAAATCTAATATAACTGGTTTGGTTGGTGCTGATTCAAACACGCTTACCGTAGTTGCTTGATAGGGTTTGTTTAAAGTAACAGTTCCCATGCCCGTAGTTACCAATATTTCGCCACTAGATAGGCCATATTTATCAGGCAATAAAATAATTAAACTGCGCCCAAGTTCATCAACTGTCGCAGTAAAATCAGTACCACGAATAGCTATGTTTGCGGTGGGAGTTTTAAGGGTAATGTTTTGTTTATCTATACGGTTTAGATTGCCAGTAATAAACCTTGCTGTACCAAGTCCAAAGGTAAGAGCCATCTTTGCTTTGCTTGGGTCAGGATCGTAGATGTATTCATCTATTAGAAGTTGAGAGTGTTCGGTTAGCTTTACGGTTGAATTATCAAGAAAAGTAATAGCCATACGACCATCTTTGGTTATGGCCTCATCGTTGCTTTGTATCGCAAACTTTAAATTAGCTTCGTATGGTTTATCTCTTACAATTTGTGCTGAACCATTTAGCTCAGATACATCACCAATATCAGCAACCGAGGCTTGTACCTTGGTCGTTTTGAATGACGCAAACAGTAGAAGCAGCAGTACCAGAAACGGATATGATTTTAAGCCAGTCATTATCTTGTGTACTCAGTTGTGAAACATTAAAAGTTCTTGAACCACCAGTATGGTCTAACCAAAAATATCCACCTGCTGAAGCATTAACACCTGTACCCGTATAAGTAACTGCGTTGTCAGAACCATCTATGTCCATAAAATTAGTTGCTCCATCAATGTTAATATTTGATGTAACTGTGTTATTAGAACCTTGAATAATCCAATCTAAATTTAAGTTTGCTGCTATTGCAGTAGTGCCTTGATTTAAGGTAAATGTATTACTACTACCTGTAACTGCTACATTTTGGTCAGAACCAGCAGAACTATAGGTATTGGTTGGATCTACTTGTATAGTAAAAGTATTACTACCGCCAATAAAATTATATAAACCTGTAAAAGTATTAGCGTTTATATCTCCTAGAAACTTGTTAGTTGCACCAATCATATTGATGTCAAGTGTCATATTATTACCATCTAAATCAAAAGGGGTTAAGCTGCCTGCTGTTGAGTTTAAGCCACCTATGATATTAGAAATACCTAGTTGTTCGAGGTCTATATTAGCTCCTGTACCAGATTGATCTACATATATTTCGTTATCAGCCGCGTATGTTGTCAATGCAGTCAGCATCACAATCAGGCTCATTAATTTCAATTTTTTCATTTTTTAATTTTACTCCTTCATTATTATTTTGTAAAACCCAATAGCCTTTTTCATAGCCTGTTTTTATTATTTCTAACACGCCACCCTCAATGGATTTCATTAACGCTATGGTTGATGATTCATTCCTAGCATTACCTAACTCTATTTCTACTAATTCTGTCCCTGCTTCTATAAACCTAAACACATCTTCTGACTTACCATAACTAAATATGGTCTTTTGACTTAAAACTTCTAACAATACCTCACCAGTTGCAACTGACACCATGCGCAGACTAACGGTTATATTATCCTCTCTGTATTGTACGCTATTGCCTATACCTAAATATCTTGCACCCGTTCCGCCACTTTCTAGGTTAGCTTCGTAAGATATAACCGCACCTTCAATTAAAATACCAGCAAACAATAATGGTTGTAATTGTTTTTTCTTTTCTTCTTCGTTAGCAAACTGCTCTCTTGCAGATCTTATAAGTTGGCGCTCTTTGGTTAAATTATCTAACCCAACTCGTTCAACCACCCTAAAAAACTTTCCATTACCAGCGTGTTTTAAAGCTCGGATAAGAAGTGCGTTTGGTTGTTGAGTTATTGCGGTGCTAAACAAAGCAAACTCGCTGTTGCTTTTTCTTTGGCCAGTTTGATCGGTGAAAGCAGTTGGATAAACTGCAACCACAGGACTAGCCTGCGGAACTGCAACATTTTTAAGTTCTGGGGATTGTAAGTCTTGAATTGATACTATGTCTTTGGCTGAAAATCTTTGCTCGTAGGTATCTTCAAACTGATTAAATAACGAACAGCTAGAAAGTAAAAGTACCAATGGGTATGATAATTTCTGTAACTGTTCCATCTGCTTCCGTAATTTTTAGAGTTAATGTTACACCATCGCTTGAATATTCTATGGTGTTGCCTTCTAGGGTTATTGTACCCGAATTTTGCGGTATTTCTCCAAAGAGATTATTAACCAACTGTCTTGATAATTCTGCATATACTCTTGATTCAAGATTACGCATAAACCTTGCTAAAGTAGAGTTTTCTTTCTCTCTTTCTATTTCATCCTGGAGAGCTTTTATTTCTTCTTTGATGGTAAGTTTACGAGTATGTTCTTGGTTTTCTATGGTTAGATAATGCGATGATGTACCAACACCATTAAAGCTGGGCGACTTAAACTTATGGGTTATAGTGTCAGCTGCCAAGTTCATGCCTATAACAGCTGTAAACATAATAGCGCCCATATAAAAAGCCCATACAGCTATTCTAGTTTTTTCTAATTCATAAGGATCAATCTTTTCTTTAGTCATATATATCCGCCTTAAATTTATGAGTTATAGTGTCAGCGTTTGCAACGCTTGCTGCAACATATAAAACAAAAATAAAAAATATAATAAATAAACTAGAGGATATTCTGGCTTTTGCCGCCTCGTTTGGATCAATCTTTCCTCTGGTCATCTCTATCTGCCTTAGCAATTTTGTTGCTATCTATTAACTGTGGTACGCCTAGTATAGTCTTGATAAGTGTATCTTGCCTAATAATTTCATTGTCTAGCGATCTTATTCTATCTATTAATCCTACCAAAATACCGTGTTGGGAATCAAGTTTTGTACCAAGTCGTTCTTCTATAGCTGATATTTGTTCTGCTACTTTTTGGTCAACGACATCTAGTTTGGTTTCCATACCATCCACAATACGCATGATAAGCTTATAAATAAACCAACCAAGACCAAGTGCTGCTGCAATAGGAAATCCAACTTCTTGTATTACGGTAACTGCTGATTCCACAAGGTATTATTAGTATGACACTTTGTATGACACTTTTTTCTTTTTTTTGCCTTTTTTCTTCTTTGGCATTATTAGCCTACTATTTTTTTATAGATTGACTTAATCCAATTCCAAATTTTAATTGAAGTTTTCTTTATCCAATTCCAAATATTGATTAAATGCTTTTTCATCTTTAACTCCTCTAATGTATGTAAGTTACTTTTGAAGATATTAGCTCTGAATCTTCTGGTATTTGCAAAAAAATTAAAGCAACCTGCGTAGCTTCTTCTAGGTTTTTCGCTTTTATATCAGTACCAATATAAACTAAATCTCCTCTTAAAAATTCTAATTCGTAAATTTTATCCGTTTGGTTGACTGTTACCATTAGTAAACATTCCTTGTGATTGAGATTTAGCAACTTGTCTTATTGCCTCTCTATCTCTTTCCATAATTGCATTAATTTCAGCCACATTTACTTGCGCACCATATTTAGCTTGAAGTTCAGCAATTTTAATTTTCATATTTGCCTCTGCCTCATCACGGTTTCTGTCATCTTCCATAATAATCTTCATTCTGTCAGTTTCAGCATCTATGATTGCTTTTTGTCCTAAGTTTTGTGCTTTCATTGCCTCTGCTTGTGCAAGCATTTCCGCAGGATCAGGTTTCTGTTCTTCTGGTTGTTGCGGTGGCATTGGCGGAATATCAGTATTGATAAATGTTTTTGCATCTTTAAACCCAGCCATTTCAATCATTTTGGTTAAAGTGTTAGCGTATTGCTGTAAATCAACCAAAGGATTTTGTGGCCCTAGAGTTTGCATAATTTGTTCTTGCTTTTGTGCAAGTGAGGTGAGAACTTGGAACTTTTCTTCATCAGATGATTTAGATATAGCAACATTAACCACCATATCTTTGTCTGCATCCCAATATCTAGGATCTACAGGAATAAACTCGTTGTTTAATCGCATTACATCTTGACCTTCTTGGTTTTTGATAACCAAAGAGTTCACAAGTTTAAATAAATCTTTCATACCATCAGCAAAGTGTCTGCAAATAAGCTCTATTCTGCCTTGTGCGCCAGACATAGTTGCTGATACTGCTGAAGCTGTAGAACTTTGTAGAGCATCTGCGTTTAATCCAGCACTAGCTTTTGATACGCCAGTTCGGTTTTCTTTAGATTCATCTAAATAAGATAAAACGGGAAAAGCCTCTTTGCCAACAAACGGCACAGTAAATGGTTGTACCATTCCAGGCGCTCTCATTCTAATGGGTTGTCCTATATCGGTGTTTAAAACATCATCAATGTTTACTTGCCCTTCAACTATTCCCATTCGCGGGAAGATGGCGTGGCCTAAACTATCAAGCGTATCTCTCATTATTTGAGATTTAGCTGCTTGAATGGGCATTAAGTAGTCCGCTGGACATGAACCGATGGAGGTGTGCGGTTCAGGATCGGGACAGAAGAGTGTAATAGGTAAATCATCCCATGCTGTTGTATTAACAATGTTTAATCCATTTCCAACAGTACATACCCTTACCCTTTCATCTATGCCATCGCCATCTAAATCATAAAAAACATAATGCTCTACATAGAGAACATTTTTGCTGTTGTTGTCTGCTCTATCAACCCCAGTAAAATCTGCGTATGGATTTCTTGCCTGTTCTAGTTGGTAAGACTCTTCATCTACTGCATTTCCAGAACCAGCAAACTGTTCCATTTGTTCTTTGTCATAACCCATAGCAACCAAGTCGCTAATTGTTTTAACCATTCGGTGAGCAACATAAGGTGATGAGTGTAAATCTCTTGCGTGTCTTGAAATTAATATCTCTTCTGTTGGCACGGCTTCAATAACTACTTGGTCTTTAGCTTTTACTCTGCGAATAGTTACATCATAACTAATTGGAGTTTCTTGGGTTACCTCTTCGTTAGTTTCGGGATCCATTATTGTTATGCTTTGCATTTCAGCTTTTTCTTCTACCATTTCCACATCAGGATCTAGCATTAATGCTTGATATGCCTCTGGTGATATATCGCTGTATTCGTGAGTTGATGCGCTAATAGTGTCATCCCAGTAGGCTTTTACATAACCAGACTTTCTGACCAACGCATCTTTAAACACATCGTACATAACTTTAAAACCAGGATTCTTTTGTTGAATGATGTAATTAATATAATCGGTTTGTTGTTTAGCAACTTCAATATCTTCAGGGCCGTGAGGTATAAACTCCACTACTTTGCTAGTACCAAAGAAAGTTCGCATGATGGAAGGTAGCATGAACAACACACTATCTCTAACATCGGTTGACACAAACTCTGATTGCATAGAACTTTGAGCCGATGGAGAATGACCAAGATAATAGTCTGTAGCATCTGCTCTTTCTTCATCTATTTGGTCTATAAAGTCTTTGGCATCATCCATTTCAGACTTTAAAACGCCTTGCAATTCTTCTAAATTAAGTTCTTTAGTTTGATCTGTTTTTTTATTTTTATCTTTTTTGTCGTATTCCATAAATTTTTATCCCACTCGTATTATTCTTGATGTCAAGGGTTTCTTGAAATTATACCCTAAAAAGTTCTCGCCACCACTAAAACTTGCAGCTGCACTTGCCATAGTTAATGCTAACGCATCTGCTTTGTCGGGTGATTTTATGCCTCTTTTTTTCATTTCATCTTTTGACTCTATTTTTATTTTTCCAGTTGATGTATATTTATAACTTGGTGCAGCCAATTCAGATACAAGTTCATCATCATTAGGAAGTCTGCAATCACGCTGCACCAGCCAATTTTTTATCGCAAACCATAATTCAGCTCTTAAATTCAAATAGTTTTTTCTAGTAGCTGGTGCTTCGGCTACATTAATCCCCCTAACAGGTAAATTCTGTTCTGCAAGCCTATCAACCACACCGCTACCAAGACCAATAACATCAATTAATATTTCTTGTGGTTTCTCTAGTGCCGTGCAATCATCGTATTTATTTTTAATTGCACCGCATAATTGCATTAAATCCATTGATTTAAAAGTTTTAATTTCAAAGACAGTATTACCTTGTCTAACGCATAGCGCTGAGTTGTCGCCACCAAAACGAGCTACATCCAAACCCCAAACAATAGGTGCTTTAGCTGTTAGTGATACATCTCTGTCTATGGCTGCTCTCGCTAACTCTATTGGTACTACTGAATCATCATCGGCATTTGGAAACTCTCCCAACACCTCTACTCTTGCAACAGTTGAATCTTCACCATATTGTTCCAGCATGGTTTGAAACAGCTTTTGGTCTGTTCCCTCTACAGTTCTGGAGTCAATTTGTTGTAAATTCCAAAACTTACGCTTAGAGGTAAAGCTCTCGTAGAACGGCCCAGTATTTCTTCTTGGGTTAGAGAAGGTAAACCAAAAACGATTTTCAGTTGGTTCGGAGAAGAATCCTTCTGATACGCTGTAGATAGGAGCGGGGATACCCGATGCCTCATCCATTATCAAACATACTCCGTAAGATGAATGGATGCCTGCAAACGCATCTGGATTCTCCTCGCTCCAAAGTTGTGCTTGGGCGTAATAGTAACCAGTATCTATTTTTAGATCTCGTTTAAGCGCCTCTTCAAACCAGCCTTCTGGTTTTATGGTGGTTGCGGTTTTAGTAAACCAATGGTTGTTAATTGCTAGGGTTAGCCACTTTCCTAATTCTGCCCATGTTCTTGAACGCAGCTGTTGTTCGGTGTTAGCAGTAACAATAATAGTAGAACCAAGTCTAGTTGATAACATCCAAAGTATTAACCAAGCAACTAAAGCAGACTTACCTATACCACGACCACTTGCTACAGCAAGTCTAAACATCTCTGGCGTTACTTGTCCTTGATTTCTTTGTATATGAGTTGTTAAATCTTTTAAAATTTTTTCCTGCCACTTTCGTGGGCCAGTAAAATCTTCAAGGGGGGTGTCTTTTTCTCCCCAGCCGAAGATAAATTTGACAAAGTTATAGGGATCATCTGCTACTTGTGGCGACCAGATTTCGGTCATTAGTTGTTTTTCTGCTTCTGCTCCGTATTTCATACTTCGTTACCCCAAACATCCCAACCATCTCTTTCATTTCTAGCAAACATTTCTAAATAATTATCAGGCGACATATCTTCTACCAAATCAAAAAATTCTTGTGGTTTTGTTGAGTGTTTTCTTGGTGCGTTAGTACTTATCCAATTTAACTTTCCACATCTTTTAAATTTTTGCATTGGTTTTTTATAAAATCCAAGTAAACAAAATTCAGTAGCAAATTTATAAGCAAAGTTTGGTGTCATACCATTGTGTTTTGTCCAAACTAAAGTTAAGTGATAATTAACATCCCAAGACTTTAATACATCAAAGGTATGTGGAAGCATTTTATTAGTAGTCCAAGTGTAAACATGACAACCTAAATTTGCTATATCTCCTATTGGTAATGCCTTTATTTCTTCAATAGTCATTGTTGGATAATCTAGTTGTGTAGCTTGTTTTTTTCTTCTAATGTTTTTGCCAGACATTGTTATATCCCAAGCTGGATCGAGAACTATTGTGTTATATTTTTTGTTTGGTAGTTGAATGTCTATGTTGTTACCTCTCTTTGTTATTACCTTTGAATATTGTATCAAAAAAAATTAAAAAATTTTAGTTCAACAGTTACACATACAATACCCGTGCGGAAAAATGTAAGGGGGGGTTAATCGTTTTAAAATCGGAGCATGATTTTTCAGATTAAAGGCGAGCCTTACCGATAGCTGAAAGCTATCCGCCTGATTTGGCCTTATTGCCGCCTGGCATTTCTTTAGACTAATTGTCTATCAGTTTGTTCTTCTCTTTATGTGTTGATTTAACAGCGTTTATAATGCGTGGTTTTTCTAGTGTCGCAGTATTGTCGCATAATCTTTCTTTTGCGCCAGAAATTACATCATTTAGATTTATGGATGCGGTTATAACTTCCTGGCGATCTTTCCAATTTTCTGGATCTCTATTTTTTAAGAAGAAGATTGCGCTTGTTTCTTTTCCATCCATAGCATTATCAAACAATTTTGAACTGACAGCGGCAACGGCCTTCGCTCTGCCCTTTTTTAAAGCGTGACCAATTTGCTCAATATGTTTCTTCCTGGTAAGCGTAGAATTACTTATATCCATAGCTGCTGCTATCTGGCGCTCACTTAAACCCATACCCGCTAATCTTTCCAATTCTTCTATATCTATATTAACGGGCTTTCTACCAGGTTTTTTAGGTAGTTTTTTATCAGTTTTTGCTGCTTTTTGCTCCATAATTGATATTTTTTTATGCTTTATAAAGCCCTATTTTACAGCATTTGTTAAAAAAACCCTATGTTTTTTGTGCTAACTACTTGATATATAAGTATAATTTGTTATGCTGTGTTAGTTCATAGTAAATACTTTAGGAGGTAAATTGTGTTTATATATAAAGAATTAGAAAAAAGCGTTGAAGAAATAGAAGATATTTTAATATGTAAAAAATTGGTTGATTGGGATTATTTGGAAAACCTTTTTAGAGTCACTTCAGATCAGGGAGATTATGAAGGGATATTAAAAGGCATATATAGAAAATATTTATATAGCAAAGCAACAGACTGATATCTAACCACGCTAACAAGCTCATTAATTTGGGCTTTTCGCGGTATAGGAATGTTAAATAATACTTTAGGAGGTAAATAACATGAAAGAAGTAAAAGAGAAGCTTAACGCAAGTGAGCTACAACTTCGCCAAATGGTTGATGCTTATGCCGAAGATGTCATCAAAGGTAAAATGCGATTTTATCTAACAGATGAAGATGAAAGTGATGAAGATATTTATGAGGCATACAGCATTAAATATATAGTTGACCAGAGCGGCAACCTTGAAGATGTAATAATTATGCTTGCTGGCGGTGGCCCTAATATTTGGCTTGACACTCATGCCCAAGAGATACAGGGTTTTTGGGGAACAACTAAATACACCAAAAATATATATGATTATCAATACATCATTGATTATTTTTACGAAGATTATCAATGCGTGAGGTAAATAATATGACTTACATAGTAAAAGTAAACATATTTGATAATTGGTTTACCAGGTGTAAAACCAAAGATTTAAAACTAGCCAACCAACAAGCTGACAAAATGCGTAAGCAGGGTTTTGAGGTTGAATTAATAAAGGGGGAAAAATGATAATTAAATTTATAGCAAAAGATACACATACACTAACTAAAATAGTTGATACTGAAGATTATCCAAATACAGATTTTGATACTCTTATTGAAGTTGAAGATAATCAAATACGCAAAGAGTATGGAAAGAAGTATAAAGAAAGTTGCGGAACAGTAATTATTAAACATATTAAGGGGGAAAAATAATGGATATATTAATTAGAGAAAAAAGAACTTTATATGGCGGCAAAAAAGCCGCTATGACTAAAGAGCAACGATTAAGACTTAATAGGTATTTAAACAAATATTTTAGAGAGTTCTGGCAAGAAGTTAAACCAAATAAGGAGCAAGACCAATGAAAGCAAAACTATATAAGGGGGGAAAAATGAATATTAACCACGACATTGAAACGGTTGCAGAGATATTCTTTCAAGCGCAAGACAATATATCATCTTTTAAGGGATGTATTGAAATGGCAGAAACGCTTAAAGAGGAAAATCCAAAAGGATTTTACAAGTTGTTAGCTGAACATACAATGGAAGCGTTAGAAAGTGATGATGAGGTAGCAATTTGGATTGCTGAACTTCTAATGAGGCTAGATGATAATGGTTTATTAAAGGAGGAAGTGTCAGATGAAAACTTATGAAGTAATAGTAGATGTGGTTGAAAGCCATGTATTAACAATAAAAGCAAATACAAAAGATGAAGCTGAAGAATTAGCTGAAGGTCATGGATGTGATGATGTGCCACACCATGTAGAAGTCAACATAATATCAACAGAGGAAGTGTCAGATGAGTAAATTTAACAAACAAAAAACCATAGACAAAATTGTTGATGATTTTACTCAATGCAGAATCAACAGCTATTGGTTTCCACATAGCGAAACACAAATAGAATGGTCAACACACCAAGAAATATATTTAATCTTATACCGAAATAAAACTTGGGATTATACAAGACCAAAAGATTTAGATTGGTATGTTATGAAATTAAAAGACCAAGATTTAAAAGATTATCTAAAGGAGTCAGCATGAAAACAATAGATCGTAGAAAAATACCTAAACACCTACGCCATTTATCAGATAAAGCGTTAAAAGGGCTTTTTTTCTTATTTCGTAGTAAACTATAGTATGGATATTGAAAACAAAGAACAAGAAACGCATAAGATTATTGTGCAAATGCAACCGATTGAATTTAATATCTTAATCGGACACCAACCGCCAACCAGAGAAGAGGTGGCCAGAGCTTATATTCAATTATTTGAAGATGACAAGTTCTGGTATAACCAAATTATCCAACATATTAAAGGCGATTTTACAGAGGGCATAAGCACGCCAGATGATTAGAGTAAAAATAAAAGGAACTACTATCTTTGGCTATGTTCAGGAAGATTATCAAGAAGTTAAACTACCAAAAATTGCATTTTTTGATGAAGAAATACAAGAATGGAAAAGAGTAAATAAAAAATTAATAAAACCTGCTTACCCAAGAGAGAGATCTCCAATATGAACATAGACTTATTTGCGGCCATAACTCTATTCTTTTTAATGACCGCAGTTTATTATATGAATGAATAACAAGAAAGCTGGGAAGATTATCCCCCCTGATTACTCCTAAAGTATATTAATTTTCTCGGCTTTCCTCTTCCAACATCACACCCAAGCCAACCAATAAGAAATGTTTGTGCTGCACTCCTGCTTTTAGACTTCGTAATACTTTCTTCTCGCCATCTATAGCACACCAAATAATATTAAGATTCATGAGATTTTGTATTCCTTTGCTAACAGTATGTCTGTGCATCCCTATCATCAATGCCAGATAGCTAACCGCATCATGTGAACTAAAGTTTTGCGCGGAATACCGCTCACACAACGCATATAGGATCAGTTTCTCCCTCGTTTTTAAATCCTTCCTGCCTAAATGCTGTTTATACCACTTCCAAACCACCTTTTTAAGTTTGGAATAACTACGATACTTACTTGCTAACCCATAATTGATTAAACCACTCTTTGCTGCATCCTCAATACCCTCTACTACTAACCACCATTTATGTTCTTTCAACTAGGCAACCTCTTTTAGACTAACCTGTCTTTGCTTAAAATAATCATCTAATAACCGCAGTCCTGTTTTGCTAACCGCAAAAACTCTTTTCCGCTTATCTGCTCCAACACTCTTACTCATATAACCAAGTCCAACAAAATCATCTAATACATAACCTATCGTTGACCTACTGCCTAAATTACCAGGTAATAGCTTAACCAACTCCTCAAAGTTTAGTTTCTTATCCTCTAACTGTGCTATCGCAACTTCCAACACAATAAAAAAATGTATTGGAGTAGCCTGACAAAAAGACATAAATCCTTTTTTCCTCCTATTGCTATACGCAATATCCCGTAATCCGATCATCCTATCTTTTAACTGTTTCATGCTTCATCCTTTTCCCAAAAAATATAGTAATGCTTAACTAACCTTTCAACCTTACTACATAAAAATTTTTAACCTTTTCCTCCTTCCTAGAGAGATGGCCTTTAGGCCACTCTCTCTATTAGTCTAGTCTTGGATATATGTAAGGGCATATATACGATTATTGTATATATGGGTGTCCGATAATCGTATATACGGGTGTCCGATTACTTACCCTTCTTTTTCTTCTTTTTCTTAAATATCCTATCCCAATTTGCATCAAATACCTCCTTTGGCACTTGTCGTTTTCGTTGGTCATCTCCTTTGCTCATGGTTTCTCCTAGTTAGCTCTCTCTTACATTTCATACGAAGTTTTGGACTAGCCTTTTCATCATTTGCAATCCGCGTAAGTTCATCAAGTTTTGTGGTATGCAAATAAAAATGTTCAACAGTAGTTTTGTTAGTTTTACGGTTAAATGTCTTAACGCTTTTCTTTAGTTTTTCTGGCATGGTTTATTCCTCTTGGTCATTTATAATTTTTTTGCGATAGTCTATTAAAGACTTACCTCTTAACATACTGCTTTGTTTTTGGTCTTTATTTCTTTTTCTCCAAATACTTGAATCTTTTTTCTTTTTACTTGGCTCTAAAATGTCTTGTGGCGTATCACCAAATAAATCTTTTTTTAATTGTTTTAACCATATATTTATATCTCTCATTCTTCTTACACCACCCTCTTGTATGTCAATACAATGAAAATCCATAAGTTTCCAAAATCTATTTGCGGCTATATCTGAACCACAACGCAAAGAAATTGCAGAACAACCACTAATAAATGCTAAATCTTCTAAAAAATTAATTAAACCAGCACCATACCAATTACCCCTGAGATCATATTCAATACAGGCTTGGTGTATTTTTAATGGTTTATTTAAAATTAAACTACCATGATATAAATATCCTGCGTGTTGATTGTTTACTAATGCCAACAATATCCTTTGATTTTGTATTTCTCTTTCAAATACAACCTTTGGATAAAAGGATAGTTAAATCTTTTTCATTTGCATATCTAATTTCTAAATTCAAAATTCTTTCTCTCTAGTCCCAATCAAAAGACTTATGTTTTTCTAATATTTCTAATACTGCGCCTTTTCTGATAAGTGTCTTAACTCCGTAATCTACATTACCAGAATTAGATTTTACCAAAGATGCCTTAACAACGGACATCCGATCAACCTCAATGCCCTGCTCTATACATATCTTCTCACAAGTATCTTTATCCGCTAACCACATGGCTATCGCAAATCTTACGCTGTCAGTAATGCTTGATGCTCCTCTTATTTCAGCACGATGCGATAAGGCATCATCAGAATCGTTGGTAAGGGCAGATTTGCTTAAATGATGAACTGTGAGTGTCGTGACACCCAATCTCGCACTTATATTTGCACAATAACTACCCCATAATTGACCAACTTCGTTAGAGCTGGATATGTTTCCCGTTGTAAATGCCTGTAATGGATCAAAACAAACAAACTTTAAATTTGGTATGGTTTTTAATTCTTCTACTAACTCTTGTGCTTGTGAGGTCACTCCTTCTTCTCGCAAAAGTATCATCGGCTCTTTTTGTTCTGGTATTGGAAAGACATACACATCATATTGCGATTTAAGTCTTTCTCCTTTTGGATCTAATGCCTCAATCCTTCTGTGAACTTCGTTGAGATCATCTTCGGCTGCAAAAATAACGCTACTACCTCTTTGCATAATAGGTTTACCCCACCAATTACCACCTGTTGCAACACCCAACGCTAACTGAATCATAGATAAAGATTTTCCAACACCACCAACGGCTGCAATAATGCCTGGCTTTGCTAATGGGATAAAACTATCAACTAACCACTCTATTGGCTTTGGCGCTTCAACCAAATTACGAATAGCATATTGTCTAATATTAAACTTTGATTCTAATAACTCTAACTCAACTTGTTCTATGCCTTGTTGCAAATATAAATCATTAAAATCGCCTATGATTGATGGCAGTCTAACAATGCTATTGCTAACCGCAGTAGCAACCTCATTTGCACACTTTTGGCCTACTCCAGACTCATCATTATCTAAACAAAGAACAAATCTAGTTTTTATACCCATAGAACGCAGTCTAGTGAGCGCAGATAAACAAAAATTAGCCGAGAATACCACGCAAACAGGCAGACCAAGTGAGGCAATAGAAGCCCCTGTAGCATAACCCTCTACTATGTATAAATTATCTATGTTTTTAAGATCATTTGGCTCGCAATTTATTAAAAAAATATTTCCTTTAACCTCACCACCACCTGCGAACTTTTTATCTCCGTTTGGATAAATATATTGTAATGACTTTATATCTGAAACTAATATCCCTTTATCATTTTTGGTGATAGAATAGACAGCGATTAATAGGTTTCCATTAATCGTTTTTAACCCATAGTTTTTAACTTTTTTATTTGTGAGATATTTGTGTTCCGCAACCTCTTTAGCATTTTCATATTTTTCTTTTGCATATATGGAAACTTGCTCATGTTGTATTTTTTTAGATTCTTCTCTCTTTTTCTGAGCCTCATCAAGTTTTTGCTGTAGATCTCGCTTTTGTTCCGCAGACATCTTATTTGGATTATAAGATGTGAACTTACCCTCAAAGGATGTTCTCCAATTTCCATATACGCAAACAAAATGTTGATCTAATTGGTTATAAACATAATAACCAGACTTCTCTCCAGCCCTGTCTGGCCTATGGTTTTGTCCTGCACTTACTGGCACTCTAACCAAAGAGCCGCTTGTATCTAAATAGTCAACCAGCAGCCCATGAGATTGCATTTCGCTAATTAGATCAGCATTTGATTTGCTAGTATTGGTAAATGCAAAGTTCTTGTCTAATACAACACCTTCTTTACCAAAAAATTCGGTTAAATCAGTCATCAGCTTGTGCCTTGCTATTAACCAAATAACTAGACACAAGTTTTCTTACAAAGTGTATCCTATCCTCTTTACTCCATTGGTGTAAAACATAAGATCCATTCTTCTTTGATAATTCTATATACCTTGCTTTAGCATCACTTAATGCTACTGATAATAACTCTTCATTAATTTGTGCGTAGTTTTGAATATGCTCCATTCTTCTACCTTCTCCAATAAATTTGAGATGCTCCATTGAGCAAGCTCCTTTAATCTTTCCATCTTTTATGTGTAAAAATGTAGAGGCTAGTCCATGACAATATGAACAAAGACTAGGCCTCTTGTTTTTAACATCATTAGAAAGGCATATCTTCGTTGTCATCTGCATCTGGCGGGAAAATTTCATCCTCATCTGCAACTGGTTTTGGGCTTGGTTGTCCAGGTTTTGTAGCTTCCGCCCAACCCTTGCCAAAGTCATCTTTAATTTCTAAATAACCTTTTTCGCCCTCAACAAGTTCTGCGTTGACTCTTTTATTTACTAATTCATCGGTGTCTTTAATACTAGAAACACCCATTTTATTTAACATTAGTGATAAAGATTGTTTGCCAATCTCTACAGCTTTAGTGCTGGTATCGTGTGCCATAGTAAACGCATGACTAATCGTTATAATCTCGCCCTCTACATCAAACAAAATCTTTAGTGCTTTCCAACCATTAGCACCCTCAACCGTGTCTGCACCTTTATACTCTAGGTTATACCTACCAGGTTTTATTTTTTCGCCACCGCCAGAGCTGTCAGCTTCTACATCTATATTAAATTCTGTTATATCCATTTTGATTCCTCCTTTTAAAATATAACTATTAAAATTAATGATTAACCAGGATCGTATTCCTCGTAATCATTTGCCCGTTTTATTTCTTCTTCAAGTATGTCCATAGCCTCTTTCAAGGCCATGTTTGCACCCAAAGGTAAAATTTCATCCTCATCTGTGTTTTTTTCTACGCAAGCATCTATTAATATTACAGCCTTGCGCATTAAATAAACAACTGTTTCGTGATCTGATGCCATTACTTTTTGGCTATCAGTTTACCAATTTCTGCCCATGTCTTTTCAGCTCTAACAATAAAGTCATCGCCCTCTTCAACAACTGGGATTTCCTCTGGTAAGCCGTATCTATTTTTACTAACCGCAGCAGGAGATTCAGTCGTAACCAAAACCCTACCAGATTGAACAGTCTTACTTGTCAAACCTTTATTACCTTGCACCTTAACAGTACCTTTCTTGTAATTAAGGAATAGACACATATCACTAGCCTCTAAACATAATGCTGATGCGTGCTTATTTAATTTAAGCTCATGTCTATCATAGGCTTCTGTAGATGGATCGTGGAACGCTTTTATCTGGTTATGAGCAATTAGAACAATTCTCATCTTCTTTTCGTTCCTTAATCTATTAACTAAATCAAGTATTTCACGCCAATACTTTAACGCTTCAACATAACCACGACCATAACCAAATGATTCTATGCTCGCTTGTTTGTGTGTTTCACAAGTCTTGGCAAATATTAATGGCTCTAGCCAGTCCAAACTATCAATAACCAAAGTGTTATATTCAAGTTCATCTGCATCAACTAAAGACTTTAAATAACCATAAAAAGTATCGTAGTCTTTTGCTAATGGAAAATGCGGTATATCTCTGTTGTTGGTTAGTATTCCTAACCCCTCTTCAGTTTGCAAAACAATAGGATTTTTACTTCCTACAGCAAGCGTTGTTTTACCTAAACCACTTGGGCCATAAATAATTACGATTGATGGTTTTGCTTTTGCTTTCTTTTGTATTGCTGCTAATGACATTATTCTTTATCCTTTGGCACGCCTTCTAGCTTGACTGGTTTTTTATAAGGTGGCAATTCAGCTTCTAATTTACTGATTGCGTTTCTTATATTTTTTCTCACAGATTCCATGTGATGCACAGTTTTGGTTGCAAGTTGATATGCTTCCATTAACTGTTGTTCTGCGTTTAAGTCTTGACTGATTTCCTCAACCAAAGGTCTTGTCGTATCATTCAAATCTCTTTCAAATATCTCTCTAGGGTTTCCATCTTGGTCTTGAAAACTTAATAGAGGTTTCTCTTCTTTATTATCATTTACCATTTTTAATCCTCCTTCAGATTTTTGTAGGTATTACATTCTGATTTGTAGGCACAAAACCTACACCATTCTTCTCCAGCATTGAAACTAGGCGTTTCACTCATCGCCTCATCGCAAGCTGGTTTTAAGATATTAAAACCCCAATCAACTAGATCAACGGCTTGAATATCAAAACTTCTTATCTGGCCATCTTTATGCCAGGCTTTTTTGTTTGGTTGCACGATTGTCATTTCTACAACCGTATCTTCGTTTCCGTATCTGCTTAATGCAAATATGGAATAACACATTAACTGTTCGTTTAAGATTACATCAACTGGCCAACCACCAGTCTTAAAATCAATGACAG
>VTLG01004177.1_pt1 | contig 32949 bp, 52 predicted proteins | sample 4694571 | NCBI WGS metagenome assembly VTLG01 (sample SAMN12604809, study PRJNA352737) | marine metagenome | biome: ENVO:00000447; feature: ENVO:00000209|ENVO:00000569|ENVO:01000036; material: ENVO:00002151; isolation source: viral sequences binned using virsorter ...
GTAATTCAATCTACTCAATTCATGGGGGAAGAAGATCCCTCCAACTAGGATTAAATGTCTTATTAGACAATAGTTGTGAGGGGTGCAGTTATCATGAGTACCCTTATGAGTTTCAGAATATATTAATAAAGTCAGATGAGCCTATGGTTACCATCTCTAATGATGATGAATTATGGGATTATATTTGGAAACTTAAAGAAGAATCCGAGTCTGTTTCAAAAGCAGGTAATTCGCTTGATGTATTAAACAATATATACGAGCAATTACCTTTTTTTGTATGCAATAACAAGATATTAGACACTAGGTGTCAGAAAGACATAGCAAAATATGTTTATTGTAAAGATACTAATACACCTCCATATTCTGGGTCATACCAAGATACACCTAGTTTGTGGATAAACAAGTATTATACTATTAAGAGTGCTATGATTTTAAGAGATAAAAAATTGAAAGAAGGATAAATGGCTGATAAGAATCAAATAGTATTAGAGTTACAAGCTAAAACTACCAAGCTAGAAGCTGCACTTAAACGAATACAAAAAGAAACAAAAAAAACAGATAAAGAAGTAGATAGAATGAGAATATCTACTGCTGGTTTGAGAAGATCAATAGGTGCTTTAAGAAACAATATGTTACTTGTTTCATTTGCTTTTGGAGGAACACTTGCATCTGTAAATAAATTAGTAAAAGCATATGGTGAACAACAATTAGCAGAAAAAAAATTAGAACAAGCATTAGGATTTACATCTAAAGCATTATTGACACAAGCATCTGCTTTACAGCAGACAACAGCATTTGGTGATGAAGCTATTATCGGTGTTCAAGCATTGATTGGTGCATTTACTAAAGATGAAGAACAAATTAAAGCATTAACAAAAACTACACTTGATTTAGCTGCTGCTAAAGGTATGGACTTAACTGCTGCTGCTGATTTAGTATCTAAATCATTTGGTTCTTCTACTAATGCATTATCAAGGTATGGAATACAAGTTGAAGGTGCAGTTGGATCTACTGAAAGATTAGAGAATCTTACAGGTAATGTTGCAGCCTTGTTTGGTGGACAAGCATCAGCACAAGCAGATACTATGACAGGATCTATACAACAAATGCAAAATGCTCTTGGTGATACTGCTGAAACTATGGGTGCATTATTAGAACCTTCTACAATAGCATTTAGTAAATCTATAAAAAAAGCTGCTGAAGGCTGGTCGGACTTCTTCCTAGAATTAAAAGAAACAGAGATGGAAACTGCTATAAGGCAGTTGAGAGAAATGGGAGCTGCTGCCGAAGATATTGCTTTGCTACAACAATTTGTAGACATAGAAAAACATACAGATTCTTTAATAAATAATAATGAAAAAATAGTTAGTTTGTTAGGATTACAAGGTGGAGCATTAGGTGATCAATCAAAATTAAGAGATAGAGAATTGCAGTTTTTAGGTGCTTCAGTAAAACATTACCAACAAAATTTAGGTAATAAGATGCACACAGCAGAGCAGTATTCTAGGATAGTAACTTTAGCAGACACAGAAAAAGTAACACAAGAAAGAATTGAAACATTAATTTCTAGGATTGTGAAAAAAAATAAAGAAATAATAAAAGACAAGGATAAATTATCTTCAACAGATAGACAAGAAATATCTGATAATTCTCAAAAAATAAAAGATTTAACAGAGCTTTTAAAATTAGTTAAAGACAGAGAACTTGCAGAAAGATTGTTAGCAAATATAGGCAAAGAGAATCAAACCACAACAAGTCCTACAGCTCCTGATCCTACAGCATTTGAATTGTTTGCAGAGCAACAAAGAGAAAAATTAAAAAATTTCGAATTAGAGCAAGAGCATATTTTAGAATTGCAAAATTTATATCCACAGTTAGCAGAATCATTAGGTTTATTAACAGAGGAGCAAAAACTAGCTAATCAAGAAGCAGAAAAAGCAGCTAGAATAGCTGAAAAAGAATCAGATAAGGCAGAAGCAACAAAAAAACGATTAGCAGATGCAGAGAAAAAACGACAAGAAGATATGAGGAAAGAAGCATTTAAAACCTCTGCTGATATAGGAAGATTAGCTTTAAAAGATGTAGATGCAGCTAGAAATGCAGCTTTAGATAAAATATTTGCTTATGCTATGACAGCTTCTGCAAAACAAATGGAGAAAATTTTAGTAGAATATCCATTTCCATTAAATGTTGGACTTGCAGCAGTTGGTGGTATCGCAGCTGGAGCATTAGTAGGTGGAGCAGCAGACAAGTTAAAAGCAGCACAATATGGAATGAACGAAGTTGTGGATCAGCCAACTATGATTCTAGCAGGTGAAGCAGGAGCAGAGCAAGTATCTATTACTCCACTTGAAGGACCAAATATAGATGGTGTTCAAGGTGAAGGTGCTTCAGTAGTCGTAAATGTATCAGGGAATGTATTAACATCAGATTTTGTTGAAGGTGAATTAGCAGATAATATACGGGAAGCTGTTCGTAGAGGAACTGATTTTGGAATGGGATAGATGAAATTACCAGCAATATTTAAACAAGATATACAAAGCAAAAATGTACAATTAATTCCTTTATTAATTATTGAAAGAGATGCTTCATTAAATGATTATTATTCAGATAATAGAAAATCTTTATTTATATCTACACATGATATTAACATTAAAAAATCTCCTCCTGGTAGTGGTGAAACTCCTTATGGAATTAGTGATTTTATTCCAGATGGTATGCATTTTGAACCATTATTGATAGATAACCCTGTTATAAGCGAAAAAATAGATGTAGAGAATAGAAAATACACTATATCGAAGTGTACATTCAAAATATCAAATAACCCTTATAATGGACAAAGATTCTCTGATATGTTAAAAGAAGATTCACTTATAGGTAAAAAAGTAAATTTTGCATATAAATCTATTAATAGTTCAATTCCAATTTATTCTACACAATTAGGATCAGGGAATTTATCATGGGGTCAATCTTATGATGATTATACAAAAGTTAGTCCTACATTTTATTTTGGTGAGATTAGAGATGTTAAGCACAATAATGAAGTAGTTACAATAACTGCTGAAGATTTAGGAGCTAGTTTTTTACATCAAGAATTACCTAAAAACTCTTTACCATCTAACTCTAGTGTTATAGAAAGCAATAGAGGAGCTAAAATACCTATGGTATATGGCTATGTTCCTAGATCACCTGTAGTTATGGGTGCAAATAATAAGATATATGCAGATTCAAGACCTATACAAGGTTGGTATAAAAATGACCAAAATAATGCATCTAGGTATAATTATCCTTTTGATAATCAAGATTTTGGTGCTTTGTTTGTTAATATAGATGATCATTACTGTTGTGTTGCAGATACTATTAAATACAGATTAGCAACTAATATAAATAGATCTGCTGATGAAACATATTTTAACTTTAGAGGATATGATGGAGATCCTACACAAGTAGAATACATACAAGATGATACTTATGATTCTACAGAAATAGCTAAACTTGTAGATAATCCTTTATTGTCTATGAAAGCATTTCAATTAATGGTTGCATATAAACCAAGTTCTATAAACTTATTGCAAAGAATTACCGAAGAAGTTTCATGGATGGGAGAGTTTCCAAACAGATTTAGCTTAGGGGATAGCGATTACTTTTTTGAACCTGAAGATAATTTATTAGAACAAGAATTTGAATATATGACAGATGGAAATTATACATCTACAATAGATTTAGCTGAAAATGATACTCCTATGCCTAATAGAGCATTAGCTATGATTAGTGATATTGATCATGCTCATATAGAAGCTAATAAGTGGAAGCATACATTATTTAGATTTGTAATTAATACAGAACCTCCTATAGAATATATTAATAGAGGTGGAATTTCTCGTAATAATGCTTATGGAACATATTGGCATTGGATTTCATTTGGACATTGGGCGATGCCAGAGCAAAGTACAAACGAACCTGATGCAAGTCATCATATATATACTTATGCTAAAAGAGGAATGGGTACAGGGGATCAATCTTTTGAAAGCATTAGAAGAAGATTTAGAGAACCATATTATACTGATCCTGATCCTGATGCTCAACATCCTGAAGCATATAAAAGTTATATGTTAAATGAAGATATGTCTACAACTACACCAACTACTTTTGGAAACTCTATATATCTAGGTGATATAATAAGATTTTCAGATTTTCATAATGACACCGATTTTAGTTCTATTAACCCTGAACAAGTTGATTGGCATAATTTTGAAAATAATGGTAAATCACCTTTGCAATTTTATGATTCTTCTGCACTTGATAGATATGCTAATTCAAACTATGTGCATGAGTATACAAACCCTTTTGCAAAGTTTACTAATCAAGCTGATAAAGGAAAGTATATTGTAGACATAGGAACATATGGTTGGATTTCAAATAAAGATCAATCTACTTCAGATGATGGATGGCAAACACCTACTGAGGGTACAACTGGTGGTGGTGGAACTGAAGATGGATTTTCAGCAGGGGTATCAAGAAACTTTGATTACTTTGGAAGATTAAAAGGTTGGCTACCTGAAGTAAATTGCTTATCAGTATGCGATACAAAAGTTACATTTAAAGATATGTATGGATCTGTAGGAGGTAGAGTAGATTCAAATAATAACTTGATTACACACCCTTCTGATATTATTGCAGATATATTTGTTAATGAATTAGGGTATAGTGCTAATAAAATTGATGTAGAATCTTTAGAAGCAACAAAAACTAGCGATGATCATGGTAATTGGGAGTTTTGCTTTACTCAAAAAGATGCTATAAATAGTAAAGATTTAATAGAGGATATAGCTAAATCTACATTTATATTTCCTAGAATAGGTTTTGATGGTACTTTAAAATTCCCACAAATTAAAAACAGATATGTACAATCAGATTTAGACAATTCTATAGTGATAGATGATTTAGATATAATTAGCTATTCTTATAATCTAACAAAAAGGCAAGAATTAAGAACAGGTACTGAATTAAAGTATAATTATGATTACCACACAGAAAACTATTTTGGAGATTCTGAAAGTATAATTTTTAATGGATCTAAAGTATATACTATGAATCAAGTTAGTGATGATGAATTATCATTTAATGGATTAAATAATATTGAAGATAATATTCAAGAATTTGAAAGTAAGTATATGAGAACTGAGCTAAACTATGATCCAGGTATAGGAACTAATTGGCAAATAATTACCATAAAAGAATTTCAAAAAAATTCCACACAGCACTATAGAAATAGGCATTTAATTATAAAATGTAAATTACCATTAAAATACTTAAACATAGATGTTGGAGAGTATGTTAGGTTTAACAAATTAATAGATGGTGTAAAAGCATATGGTATAGATTATAGTAAAACAGAATTATTAAATAATCAATATTTATACCCTTTATTTATGTGTACTAATATTAAAAAAACTATTGAATATGTTGAAATAGAGTGTTTGCAGCTACATCATTTAAAAGAAGCTGATACATTGCATGGTTCTCCATATGGCTATTGGTTTAATATAGATGACAATACAATTCCTTCTGTTTATTATGAGCCTGGACAAGCTGTAGATGAACAAGAAGAAGAAGATGAAGTTATAGATGATGAAGTTATAGAAGAAGAAGAAGAATATGAACCTCCAACTCATGAAAGTTTTGAATTAGATCAATTCTATCAAACTACATTCCAATATGCAGAGTTTGAAAATATTACTAATGGAAATTATAATTATCCTTATGAGCTAGGTGTAACAGGTCATCAATATATACATTTACAAAGATTGGGTTCAAGCGATTGGAATGTTTCCTTTGGAGATCCAGAATCTGGAATTAATCATTTATTTCCAGTAGAAAGTTTTCAAGTAAAATTTTCAGATGATGACGAATCTTTTACACAAATACAAAGTTTTAATGAATTGCTACCTCCAGAATACACATCAACAACACAAGATAATTTAGGTTATACTTTATTTACAATACATCATACAAGTCCAAACAAGCATATGGTGTATAAATTTAAAAATATACAAACTATAATAGGAGAGCCTATACAATTAGGTTGGGTATATGAAGTTATTCAATCTGATTGGTATTACGAAAACATTCAAAGAATTGAAGTAAATAATTATATTAATTTTGATACAGATTTTCAAAGTTTTGAAGAAATAGATAAATTAGCATTTGCAAATAAAACTCCTTATAAGATTAAATTTACTTCTCCACATCCTATTGTTATGCAAGAAGAAGGTGAAGCAGTTCCTGTTCTTACTCTAGGAGATGTTAATGATGATGGATCTCTTAATGTTCAAGATGTTGTTTCACTTGTTGTTCATATTCTAGGGAATCAAACATTAGAAGGGCAAGGATTCCAAAATGCTGATGTAAATCAAGATGACAACATAGATATTATGGATGTTGTTTCTTTAGTTAATTTAATATTAGGAAATGATTAATGGTAAAGTTAGTACATTATAAAAACTCTTTAATGTTTTCAGAAGTTATTAGCTGTTCTGGAATAGAATTAAAATACAAAGGTAAATTTATTGGAGAATCGCAATTAAGCGATAATTGGTATGTAGGCACAGGCAAAAACAAGATGATGTGTGTGTCTTTATCAGGAGATGAAGAAATTAGCGAAATTATTACATTTCAAGGCGATTTTACAATAATAGGTATTAAGATAGTTACAGAAGAATTGCAAGAAATAGGTGTTAGTTACGAAAAAATGGATATAGACTTGTTTAGCAAATCAAGAGAATCATGGCAATATGGTGGATCTTATTATTCTGATTATAATTCTGTTCATGAGCCAATATATACATTAGAGGACACAGATATATACAAAAAAAACTTATTTACTAAACAAGATGAATTTTATTATGAGAATGGCGAAAATTACTTTGGATCATATCACCAACACTCTAATGGACAAGCTATGACAGAAGGTGAGCATAATAAAGATTCTGTAAATATTTATAGAAAAAATCAAAACAATAAACTTATTAAGCCAAAGCCTAAAAGATTTAAATCTATTAATATAGATCAAGAATTAAGACCTTTTAGAACTGAAGATACTACTTATATAGCTTCTAGGACAGGAGAAGGTAAAAATGTATCAGGAGGAGAAGGCACAACAGGTGGAGGTACTTATGGTGGTGGATCATATTAGGAGAAATTTATGTCAGTAGGTAATCAAGTAGAAAAACCAAGATTCTTTATAGATTTATTACAATATCAGTATGAGATAGGGAATGTAGCTGTTTCAGGTAAATATTGGGGTGGTGATCCATTAGAGCAAAATCCACATATTATAAGTTTAAACCCTACAAAAAGTTATGATATGGTAGGAACATCTTCTAGTACATATTTTAAAGTTGGATTTAAAAAAAGTATATCAATTCCTACTGGAGCAAAAATGTTTTTTGCTATTCTAGGTCATAATATAGCTTCTAATGGACTTCATATTAGAGTAATGTCGCATGAAGGTACAGGTTGGGATGATGGTTCAGATGGGGATCTTGGATCTGCTTATCCAAACACTACTGATTTAGTTAATTGTGGAGGTGCAAGTGGTGGAAATGGAAGCTATACACTTGAGCATGATGGATGGTCGCTAGGGATGTTAGAACCAAATTTAACTGAAAATATAAGTGCCTATCATATCAATTTTCACCAATCAAATGGAACTAATGTCAATGCAAAGATTGGAGGTTTTGCTTTAGGTTTTATATACGAACCAGAATTTCATGCAGATCTTGCTGTAACACAAAGCAGAATTATGGATGGTGTTAAGAATAAAAACACTAAAGGTGGTAGCACTTATTCTGTGATAAACTACACTAAACCTGCTAATTGGTGGACAGGCTCACCATTTGAATTAACAGATCCTGCTAATATTAGCTCTCCTACAGCATTTAGTAATGCAAGATTAGGTCGTAGGAGTTGGGATGTAGGGTTTAGCCAACTTACAGATAGGTTTTATACAGATGGTGTGCCTAATGGGGTATTTCCAGCTAATGAAATGGTAAATAAGTATAATACAGATATAACAAATGGAGAATATCTAGCTGATCAAGACTATGATAGTGGTACAAATCAATTTAATTATAATATAAATAATGACAATTCACTATATAGCACAGTATATCATCATACACTAGGTGGAACACTACCATTCTTATTTAGTCCATCACAAGATAATAGTCCACAGAATTTTGCTATATGTAGATTTGATAAGCCTGGATTTAAAGTAACTCAAAAATCATATAAAAAGTTTAATATCAAGATGAAGATAAACGAATCTTGGTAGTAAAATTCTAGGGTATCCCACAGTATCCTAGATGTGTTCCAGTACAGCAATAGTCCTCACTTTAAAAGTGGGGATTATTGTTTTATAGAGGAAAAATAATATAAATAATAAAAATAATATTTATTATTTGCTTTTCTGATTTGTTTATAACTAAATTTAGATATGTCAATTAACAAAGGAGAAGCAAAATGAAATTTAAATTAATTAAAAAAGAAGATAATAATAATAAAGCAGTTTGTTGGGACACATGGGAATTAAAATCTAATCCTTCTATAAAAATATTATCTTTCGGTAATGGTAGATATGCATTAGAAAATACACAAAAATCAGGCAAAGTTATTGATTGTGGTAGATTTGATTCTTTAATGAGGGCAAAAAAGAAGGCTTTATCATTAAATGAATATTTAGGTCATTAATCTTAAATAGGATAAACAAATGATAGTTCATTTAGATGTAAAAATTAAATACAAATGTAAAAAATGTAATGGTACTGGTGAGATCCTAAAAGATAAAGAGTTTAGCACTAATCAGAATAGGTTTTTTACTTATATGTGTACTAATTGTGATGGTAAAGGATATACTTGGAAGAAAAGAACTATAACTTCAAAACAGCTTAAAGGAATATTAGATGAAGAAGATTAAACACTCTATTAATTTGAAGATTCCACAAGAATTAAATCTTGAAATTGATAAGATACTAATTAATAAAAGGGTTGAAGAACCTGAAAAAACTCATAGAAAACAAGATTTAATATTAGATTTATTAATTGAAGGAGCAAGAATATGCCGACAAAAGAAACCAGTCCGATTCTTCCGAAGAAGGTAGATTTAGAATTTACAGTTAGGGAAGGTTTTAATCAAATAGAGCCTAAAACTAGCCTTAGAAGGTTAGATACGAGTATTGGTAGGACTTACTACAATCCTGATGATGAAGATAGGAAATGCATATATTCTAGCACTACTATATTAAATGTATTATCTAAAGGTTATGGTTTTAATACTTGGTTAAAGACACATGGTAATGATTGTGATCGTTTAATGAATGAAGCTGCGATTAAAGGAACTATAATTCATGTATGTTGCTCTATTATAGCAGGTGGTGAGGATCTGCGAACTGATACCAAATTATATGATAAAGGTAATACATATGAGATTACTGAAGCTATTTATCATAATATATTAGCATTTAAAAAGTTTTATAATGAACATAGACCTGTAATTAAAGCAATAGAATTAAGTTTATATGATAGAGATATACCATTTGCTGGAACTGCTGATTATATATTAGTAATGCCTGATAAAAATGGAGATCCTAAATTAGCTATAGTAGATATTAAAACAGGCAAGGAGTATCCAAAGAGCCATGAGTTACAGCTTGTTTCTTATAAGATTTTGTTTGACAAGATATATGGTGAAGAACATGGTACTATAGATGAGATGTATTGCTTGTATCTTAAAGACAATGGTAATTACAAGTTAAAAAAATACAGATTTAATAGTCAGGAATGGTTATCTACTGTTCATTTGTTTCATTATATGAATAGTAATGCTTATGGTAAGATGCCTAAAATAAAAGAAGAATTTCAAATGGATGAAATAATAACACTAAAGGAGAATGAAGATGGATAAAGAACGAAAAAATGTAAGTTTTAATCCTAACCTACCTACAGAGGTTGAATTGAGCTTTGATGAGCCAAAGACAGGATTAAGTAAATATAAAAATGATGATGGAAGTGATAAATATTGGTATTTATATGGTATTAAAGAAACTGTTAATGGTGAAAGTGGTTTCTTTGCTACTCAAATATTGCATGAGATATTACAAGGCATGGGTGTCAAGACAGGATCTAAACTTGTTATTACTAAAGTAGAGAAAGATCAAAAAACTACTTGGGATGTAAAATCAGCTGGTGGAGAAGTAGAAGAAAAATCTATTACTGAAGTTATAGATAGTGTTGCTAATTCTATAGATGCGAGTAAAACTAATAAGGTAAAAGATCTATCTACAGATCAAAAAGTCAATATTATGTGGGATGCTTATAATAAAAAAAATAAACAGCCTGTAAATATTGAAGATGATTTACCATTTTAAATCAATGGGAGCAGAAACCTCAAAAGTCCAGCAGACGATCCCTTCGCTGCCGAACTCCTTTGGTTTAATTGACAACTGCTCCCACCAAATTGGAGAATAAATGAAGATAAAAAATGTAAAAAAGAAAGTAACTGAAGTATTAGAAAAGTACCCACAAGCAAGAGATAATGATATGTCATTACTTGCTATTGTATGGAATGAACAATTAGGTGGGAAAATTATAACAGATGATATGTCAGCCTTTGAACTTTTATGTTTATTATCTAGGAAAGAACTTACTAATCCAGTATCTCTTTGGAGATGTCGGCAAAAGGTTCAGGAATTGAACCCTAGTCTGCGAGGAGAAAGTTGGAAAGCAAGGCAGGAGCATTCCAAAAAAGTTGTGGAGGAGATTCGCACTTGGGATGCTCCTGATAATCAGATGGAATTATTGTAATGGGTACAGGTTGGATTATAGATCTTTTTATTAGACAGCATAATACTAAACACAAAGAATTAAACTCTACAGATAATAATAGGTATTTAGAAGATGATAAGATGTATGTATGTGATTGCTGCAATACAGTATGGCAATATGCATGGTATGGAGAGATAAATATGTATAAAGATTTTCCTACAATAGGTAAAAAAACAAAGAGGATGCCTGGACATGAAAAGGAGAATGACTAATGCAAAATAGGTATAAGAAATTAGATAAAATGTATGAAAGCCTTTGGAAATTAGTAGATAGAGATAATGTAGATATATATGAATTTAGAAATCAAGTTATAAACAAACTAAATGATGTTCATATGTATGACTTATATAATAAAACATATAAGGAGAAAAAATAATGACAGATGAAATGTATAATTTATTATTTATTATAGAAACATTAATTAAATGTGTTTTATATGTGTTTTTATGTATTAGTTGCTGTGTGTGGATCAGGAGAAGTAAATGAATCATTTAGATTTATTTAGTGGTATAGGTGGTTTTTCACTAGGATTAAAACAAGCAGGTATAGAGCCTGATTGGATAGGTTTTAGTGATATAGATAAATATGCAAATAAATTATTTAAAAGGAGATTTCCAAATGCAAAAGAACTTGGATCAATTACAACTATTCAACCAGACAAACTTCCAAAAATCGACCTCGTCACTTTTGGATTTCCTTGCCAAGATTTGTCGATTGCTGGAAAGCGAGGAGGACTCGCAGCTAATAGAAGCAGCTTATTTTTTGAAGCAATTAAAATCATACAACATAAAAAACCCAAATATTTTATCTTTGAAAATGTCAAAGGTCTTTTCTCAAGTAACGGAGGAAAAGACTTTGATGTCGTATTGCGAACAATCGCCGACATTGGGTATGATGGTCAATGGGAATTATGTAATACTAGGTGGTACTTGCCCCAAAACAGAGAGCGAGTATACTTTGTCGGACATATTAGAGGAGAAAGTAGACCAAAAGTATTTCCTCTCGGAGAAAGCGACAAAAAGATTAAAGACATACAAGGACAATATACAAATACCCTTAAAGCAAGATACGAAGCAATCGGAGATGGATCTTACATTATTGAGGGTGAACTCAATGCACAAAAAAAAGGACTTAACCAAATAGGAACAATAGGAGAAGATAGTTTAGCAACTAGAGTGTATGACTCTGATGGACTTTCAACCACTTTAACATCGCAAGGTGGTGGATCGGGTGCTAAAACAGGATTGTATAAAGTTAAATCTGCTGCATTGAGAGGTAGAGATAATAATCCGAGTGGTAATTTAGAAATTAGAAATGATGATGTTGCTAATTGTATTATAAAAGGTACTAATAGCAGTTTGGTAACATATAATTATGGCTCAAAAGCATTAAATGAAACTTTGGAGCAGAATGAGTTGAAAGAGGATGATATAAAAGCATTGGATTTATATAATAGACAAGCACAAGATGTTGCTCCATGTTTAACAAATCCTAAGCATTCTAGTTTAAGATTATTTGAAAAATCTAATATCAGAAGGCTTACACCTACTGAATGTGAAAGATTACAAGGATTCCCTGATGGATGGACAGATGGACAATCTGATACACAGAGATATAAACAGTTAGGTAATGCAGTAAGTGTGCCTGTTGTAAAAGCAGTTATGGAGAGGTTGTATAGTGAAAACACAAATAATAAAATGTAAACAATGTAAAAATAAATTTACTGTATATGTTAAGAAAAAACAGAAGATCATGGATAAGCTTAAAAATGGAATAAGATATATTTCAAACTGCAAACAACATGGAGGTAAAATTGAAACCAAAGCCGATTAATACATTAGACACAACATTGCAATCTAAAAAGATGTCTATTCAAACTCCTATCGGCAAGATAGAATCTGATTCAGGTAGTCATATTTTAGATGTTGTATCGATCATATTTGTTATTGCAGTATTGTATGTAGGTAAAAAGTATTTGGATCAAATAATAGAGAAATTTAGGTTATAAGGAGCGAATATGTTTAATTGTAGTAGATGTGCTTCACCATTGAAAGAAACAGAATTTCTAGTATCTGAAGATGAAACTAAACCAGGACTAGAGTGCAGCAACCCACATTGTGATTTTATGGTATGTGAGATGCTAGGCGAGTATTTATTTGATGATTGTTGAGATTAATATGTATATCTGGATGATATAATGGATAGATGTAACATATGTGATTCTGATATAGAACTAGACAATGGTGATGTTAAAGGTTTTTTTGGTATAACTCCTGTAGCTTTTTGTGTGTGGTGCTTATCTTGTATGAGGGAAATGGTAATTGAATTAGATGGTTTTGACGATATAGATAAATTAGAGGAAAGAATTAAAGAATTGAAGGAGGATTGTGATGAGTGAAAAAAAAGAAAAAATAAGAATAATGATTGATAAATATGATTCAGAAGATGGCAATCAATTTTATAGAGTATGTGATGGAAATGATTATAATTTAGCAGCCGATTGTTGTAGTGGTGGTGGATGGTATTTAGATCAATACCAAATTGACTATGATATACAAGAATGGGAAAAAGAATATAATATAGAAATAGTTGAGGATTATAGATAATAACAAGATAATGATATATAAACTTATACTTATATATTTCTTAGCTTGGTTAATAGGATTTATTTTAGGATACATAATAGGAAGGGAACAACTATGAGAAATAGAATGATTAAAAAAGAGTTTTGGCACAGCCATAGAATATTAAGCATTAGTCCATATGAACGACTTATGTTTATAGCTATGTTTAATGTAGCTGATGATGATGGGATCTTGAAAAATAGTGCTTTAACAATGAAGTCAGTATGCTATGCTTGTGATGAAAATATAACAATTTCAATGGTAGAAGACTATATTAAGAACCTTCTTGGAGTAGGTTTAATCGAGCTAAATGATGAAAGAACTTTAATTAGAATTACAAATTGGAAAAATCACCAAAGAATTGATAAACCAACACCGAGCAGACATAAGTTCAAGAAGGCAATCTTGGAGAACTATGGGAATGATACAAGAATATTCCCAGATGACTATACACCAAAGGAAAGGAAAGGAAGACAAAGGAAGACAAAAGAAAAGAAAGAAACTGTTCAAGATAAATCACTTGAACTATTTAATGAATTTTATGAATTATATAAAAGAAAGCAAGATAAGAAAAGAGCATATACAGCATTTAAGAATCTAACTAGAGCTAATCAACTATTATGTATTGAAGGTGTTAAGACATATAATAAATGGATTGAATTAAATTCTATTGAAAGAAATATGATTAAGTTACCTACTACTTACATTAATGGAGAACATTGGGAAGATCAATTAGAAACTGAAGTAAAAGATAAACCAGCGAAAGTAGAATATAAGTTAGATGCTACAGGTAATGCTGTTTTAGCTTATTGTGATAAGTGTAATAAATCAGATTTCTATGATCCTTATAAAGTGCAGCATTTAGATAGTAAGTGTTGTAATGCTAAACTATTACCTAATAAAAAAATTAATGGTGTTTTTTCATTAGCTGATATAACGGAGAAATTTACATAATGGATAAGATATATATTGGAATAGATCCTGGAAAAGCAGGTGGCATATGCTTTCTTATGGGTGATGATATTAAAACATTTAAGTGTCCTGCAACTACTCATGATATGGCAGAGGAGTTAATCCTTGCTAAAAATATTAGAAATTGTACTGCTATAGTAGAAAAAGTACATTCTTTTCCAAAACAAGGTGTTAAATCTGTATGGACATTTGCAGAAAATTATGGTACTTGGCTAGGGATTTTGAGTGCACTTAAAATACAATATCAGCTTTGCCTTCCTAGAAAATGGATGAAGTATTATGGTGTACCAAAGATGGAGAAGAAGGATAGAAAGAACTATCTTAAACAATTAGCACAACAGTTATATCCTGATCATAAGGTTACTTTATACAATGCTGATGCAATACTACTTGCTAACTATCTTAAAAAAACTCATTAATCCTCATGAAAAATATTAGAAAGATCCATTAATATTGAGCTAAAATATTAAAAAAGTTCATTAATATTCAGAGAAAATATTAAAAAAACCCATTACTATTGAGCAAAAATATTAGAAAATATATTTTTTAAACCCAAAAATCTTCCAAAAATCAACATATTTTGAGCTATTTTTTAGCTTATTTTTAGCTTGTTTTTAGTGCCTTCTGAAATACCTTAAAAATAGTTATTATGCAAAAAATAATTTCAATATTTTAACTAATTCCAATTAAAGTATTTTAAAAAATAGCCTAAAATTTTAAGGCTTTAAAAACCTTTAAAAATAGCTTATAAAAAGAAATATTTTGTTTTTATCGTATAGGTATGTTTATTATATAGGGTCAATTAAACATAAAAAGGGAGTTACAAATGTTAGAATTTTTAATAAAATATGAAGGTTTAATAGTTGGGATGTTAGTTATTCTGTGTCCGTTTATAGCAATTGCTATATCTAATATAATCTGGAAATTTAGAGTTAAATTTTTAGGACACTATAAAGGCTATGGTTTTGATTTAGATGAAGTCAATACTAGTAAACATAAAAAAATAATCGATTTTATACTTGACGGTCAAGATACTAAAAATGAAATTTGTGTATTGTTAAAAAGTGTATTTAAGCATGACAGAAAGCTTTACAATACATATTTAGAAGATATAAAAGAAGGGAGCAAGTAATTATGAAATTATTAAGTATAAACCAAGATAATAAAACCAGTAAAGGTACTAAGTTTGGCTTTCTTACTGGTATAATGTATTTTGCACCATATAAAATAAGTGGTTTTAATGTTTGTAGTGGTGCCAGTAAGGGTTGTATTGAAAGTTGTTTATATAGTGCAGGTATGGGAGTTTTTAACAATGTTCAGCAGGCTAGAATAAATAGAACATTATTTTTTAAAAATAACCAAAAAGCTTTTTTTAAACAGCTTATAAAAGAAATAACAGCATTAATTAATAAAGCTAAAAGGGAAAACCTTACTCCAGTAATAAGGTTGAACGGCACAAGTGATATACCATGGGAAAACATTTCTATAATACATGATGGTAAAATGTATAATAATATTTTTACTTTGTTTGATGGTGTACAATTTTACGACTATACAAAGCTAGTTAAACGGCTAACAAATAAAAACTATACTACATTAAATAACTATATTTTAACCTTCTCAAGGTCGGAAAGTAATAATTCTGATTGTGTGAAAGCTTTAAAAAGTGGTGTTAATGTTGCTGCGGTATTTAATGAAAGCTTACCTAATAGCTATAAAATAAATAGTTTAAAATACCAAGTGTTAAACGGTGATTTGACTGATTTAAGGTTTAAAGATAAATCAGGCGTAATTATAGGTTTAATAGCTAAGGGAAAGGCTAAAAAAGACAATACAGGCTTTGTGATTGATAATCATTTAAATAGGGAGGTTTAAAGATGGATTACGAATTAATAACAGCTGTTAAAAAATTGCTTTATGCTATTGATGACAATACTTGGGACCTTTGGGAAAACAGCCTAGAATATAAGCCAGAGTGTGTTATTTTAGAGCCTGGTGACTATGAGGTTAATCAGGATGAAAAAGATAACTGGATTAAAGAATTTAAACCTGGTATAAAGTCGGAAGTTCAGACTCTTAAAAAACTGGTTAAAAAGATAGAAAGTGAGGTTTAAAAATGACAATAAATAAAAAACACCAACGATCAAAAATTCTAGACAGTAAAAAAGTTTTATTTAGTGGTAATTGCCCTGAATGTAATTGTGACGATTTGGAACAAATAGACGGTATGTTTACAGACTACCAAGAATTAAAGTGTTCCAATAGTCATGTTTTTACTATATGGTCTTTAGGTTGGGAGGTCAAAGATGGAATTTAACATAAATGATTTATTCATTAGTCCTGAACTAGTACGAAACTTGTTAAGATACTTTTTATTATGGTTTTGGTGTTGTGTTCCTATTGCTTATATATGGACCTTATTTAATATAGATTATTTAGACAAGAAACTAAATAAGCCAATATGGGAACTATTTAAAAATGAAGGGAGTGAATAAATGAATATAGAAAAACATAGAAAAACATGGAAGAAAGTTGCAAAAAGTAACGGTTGGTATAAAGAACCTTTCTTCGTTCAAGTATGGATTAATAAAGAAACTAAAGAAATAGTTGACAGTGTGTCTTTTATAGGTTTAAAACAAGACTTAATAGTTGATTATGAAACTGAGGAGGTTATAAATGACTAGTCAAGATATAATAATTACTTGTTATGCTGTTATTATGCTTCTAATATTCTTTAGCTGTAAAATAGCTTTTTTATATTTATTAATGAGTTTGTTTGACCCTAAAGAATAGTAACACCTAGTAAATCAATAATAAAGCCTTGTAATTAAGTTTACAGGGCTTTTTTATTTCTAGTAACATATCACACCTAATAACATTAATCTAATCATATAACACTATTTAAAGCTTAATTACATATATGTTAGTATTTAAGTATATATGTTTAAAGCTTATATAATATCATTTAAAGCTATTTAAATAGTTTAACCAATGTAATTAACTGATTAATAATAATAGCTTGTTAAATGCTTTATTTAATCAATTTTAAAGCATTGTAATGCATTGTATGTAATTGTATAAATATGCTTGTTTACTGGTATTTTTGACACCTTAGCACCAAAAAATAACATCACATTTAAAAAAATATGTAACCTTAAAAATTTAAGCAATAACAATTAATAACCTTAAATAATGCAAGTTTGGACACCTTCAAAATAAGCTCTCGACGAGACACAAGTTAACATAATATAATATTATCGGAAAAGAATAAAACATGGTGCGACATGGCTTGGGGGGATTTGGATTAATACATTCGCAGAGAACCACAAGTATTTTTTTTGTTTTTAATGTTACCCTAATGTGCCTAAATTAAAAATGTGAAAAATAATGTTACCAAATCAAATTCAACATTAGATAGAAAAAAGCTATGTGCAGAACTTATTGCTTTGAATCCGAATATTACTAGCTCTAAGCTAGCAAAGGAATTGGGTGTTAGTCTTGCTACCATTAATAATTATCGCTCTGATATTGCAGTTATTGATATGATCTATGATAGGTTCATGGAAGTAGCTGGGATACATTTGCCTGAAGTATTAATGGCTCAAATTGAAGAAGCTAAACGAGGTAATACTAGAGCTGCAGAATTGATACTTAAACACTTTGGTAAGTTACAAGACACATTGGTGTTAAAGGTTGAATCTCCTTTTATGCAACATTTAAAAGCAGTAGATACTGAAGAAGCAGAGATAGTACAAGATGTAGCTATGGATATTGGAGCGAGTTTTGAAGTTAAGGACCAAGATATGTTACCTCCATTACCTGAGCGAGATCCTATTAATGATAAACCTAGAGCTAAAGTTATTCAAGAAAATAGACAGTTAAAGCAGAAGTATGCTGATGTTAAGAAGAAGAAAAGTGCTAATGAGAGGAAAAGATTAAGGTATAGAGCGAATAAAGTTAATTTAAAGCCTTTACCTCCTGGAAAGCCTACTCCTCAAGCAAGGAAAGAGTGGTTAGATGAATTACATAGACGAGAGCGAGAAGCTGTCAGAAGAAAGTAGATTTTTAATACAAGTAATGATCATGTACATTGAAGATTATGAGTTCTTATATGAATGTATTGGTGTTGATGCTAGTACTATTATTTTTGATATTGAGCAACTAATAATTGATTTAGTTAATTTTCAAGGAGATTGTGTGTATTACAATCCTTTAGCTATTGCTTGATTTTTCTCTTATAGGTGAGTTTTTAGGTAGTTGTATAGTATTAGTAACACTACCTGTTGGATCTAAAATACAGTAACAATAACTTCCACATAAACTCCATCCACTTCCTGGTAGTCCTATTGCTTCCCAATCTGAAAATGGTAATACAGTTCCTGCTCTTTCTTCACAATCTGAGCATATTCTATGTCCAGATACTGTTACCCAAGTAAATTCTTGATCCATGTCAAATTCTTCATATTGTCCAAATCGAGCAGATTGAGCAATTCCTAATACTACAGCAGCCTTAATAGAGTTTCTTAAAAATCCGAATATCTTACCACCTTCTTCCATATCTTTAGTTAATCGTTCTTCTATAGTAGCATCTTCTATACCATTAGCTCGTAGTTGAGTAACATATTTATCAATATTAAGTGCAAATTGTTCTGAATCAAACAACATTAACATGACTATTTCATCAATTATTGTATCTATTTCATCAGGGAATTGTTCTTCAAGTGTATCTAATGTATCTTGAAAGTCATCTCCGAATATTTCGCTATAATCTTGAACTGGCATTACCTAGATGCTATCCTCATTGATTTTTCTAAATTATCTTTAAATCTCTCTTGTGCTTTTTTGTATTTAGGATGTTTTTCTAAATTATCTAATGTTTTATCTACAAAGTTTCTTGGATCAACTTTTTTATTAGGCACTAAAGAATTAGATGCAGTTGTAAAACCTTTATTTTGATAATAACCATAAAATACAGGTGCTGACTTTCTTTTACCTCTATAAATCTTACCATTAGGTTTTTTAATTTTATAATTCTTTGAACTTTTAGCAACATTTTTAACAACTGCTTTTAGCTTTTTAGGAGTTGCTTTTAGTATTTTATTAGATTTAGCTAGTTTACCAGTAAGATTAAGTGGCCTGTGATCTCCATGCAGTTTACGAGTAGAATCTTTTATTCCTTGATGAGATCCTTCTTTAATGTCCTTATCCCACCCTTCTTTTACAGGTTCAGCTATATCATTTAGCAAAATAGAGCTAGATATACGAACTGCTTTTAGCATTTTATCTATATTAAAGTTCTTCTTGTACTTTACCTGAATCATTTAATTTCTTTCCAAACCCTTTGCCTAATTTATATCCTTTAATATAATTAGGAATATGTTTTGCAAAAGTTATTTCTATAAAGTCCTTTGCATATTGACTAGGATTTTCAATAATTGATTTAATGTTACCTTTAGGAATCTCTACTTCAATATCATTCAGTTTCTTGAGTTCTGTTACGAACTCTACTAAAGATTGATCCACTTTGTTGTTCTCTTGTGCCATTTACTCTTTCATTTTCTTTAATTTCAGCTTCTGCTTGTTCTAAAGTTAAGTCATCATTGTATTTTTTTAATAACTTTGCTTTAGTAGTCATATTATTATCTAACATCCAAGTATTCATAGCTATTTCTTCTGGAGTAGTCATAATTGTTTGTGGCTCATTAAAGTCTATACCTAGACTATTTGGTAGACTAATACCATTAGAAGCAGCTACTTTCTTTTCTAATTCATACAATTCCATTTCACTACCTGTCCACAATCCAAGATCATCTTGGTATTTTTCATTATATTCAATATTCCTTATTTGGAGAGCAGTTCCAGATTGAGGTCTATCTTTTTGTGGATCTATAAATGAAACAGTTAAGTGATTATTAGAAGCAGTAACCTCTAACATAGTTTTTGCTAGTGCTATAGCATCATCAATATTAACAGTAGGAGATAATATATTCATATCAGCACCTTCTGGTAGTATTATAATCTCATCAGAACCAGCTCTTTGAATGTTTTCATCAGCATACATACCTGTAACAGTATATTGACCAAACATTTGGAATCTCATACCTAGATTCATTTCTGTAAACAATATATTAAGTTGTTCATTAGCATTAATTATATCAACAGCTCCAGGAACAGTAAATTCTAACTGCTGATGGTCTTTATGCATGAATACAAAAGGCAGAACACCTAAATCATGAGTTTCTGCCTTTAGTTCCTTACCAGTATCATCATATATTATATACCCTTGATCATCATAATAAGCATACTGCAACACTTCATTTCCCACAGATGCATCATCAGTATTTAAAATGATTGGATATTTAATAGCTACTGGCTTGAATGGATCTAAATCATCAAGTATAACATCAAAAGCATATTTTGGTGTATATTTAAAAAATTTATTACCATTTGGGTCTTGATCCATTCCTATATGCACAGCAATAGTACCTAATAGTTTAGTCATCTTTTCAAAATGTTTTAATTTAAAGTCTTTCATTATTGTTAAATCATCATAAACATCTTGTTTGCTCTGTAGTGTTCTATTAGCTCCTAGAGTATATACTCTGGACATTTTATCTACAAATCTTTTAGTAATATTCATTGAACTTATTGGAACTTCTTGAAATGAAGAAGAACTAAATCTGTCTGCAACATATTGTTCAGTATTATCACCATTATAATAATCAAGCATCTTATAAACTAATGCTCTCCTATCTTTAGCTTGTTCTAGCTTTTGTAACTTAATAGATTCATCTATTATTTTTCTTGCCATTGAATAAATCATCATCTGCTCCTGAATTGTATTTGATATTGTCTGATTGGGAATTGATTAACTAATGCATACCTTAAAGCATCCATGCTGTGATCATGGTATCCATCTTTCTTTGGAAGCTCTTTTAAATCATAACCCTCTTTGCTTTCAGGGTATGCATATCCTTCCATATCTTCTATTAATCCAGTACATTTTTCATCTATATGTAATCTTCTAGTTCCATCTGAAGATAATATAAAATTTCTTACATGAGATACACCAGAAGCTATACTTCTTGATGCCTTATCTCTTACTGCAAATACTCTCCACCCAGTATTTTGATAAAATATATCTGCTTCACCTTTACCTACTGAAGCTTGAACTTGATAACCAGCAGGATCTCCATATACATTTGCTATTTGATATGGTCTTTGCTTAATCATGTCCACTAATTCTGTTGTTTTAATATTAGTTTGATGCACTATCTCATCTATAAAATATATGTGATCCACATCATTAATTCGTTCTGTTTGAAACCACAAAACGGCTGGGCTGCGATAGCCAAAATCGATAGAGATAAAGGTAGGTAGATTATATCTATATGGATATTTACCCACATTTTCATTTCTAGAAAAGTCATTATATACTCTACCTTGTAATGATGTAAACTCTGCTGCAAACTCTTGCCTAAATATTTCATCTGTCAGAGATTGTTTAGCTTCTATAAGATCTAAATCTTCTTTACCATCTGGAAATGAATGTCTATTATCCCATGATGGGGAATTAAATGAATACCAATTAGGCTCATTCTGTCCTTTTAAAAACAATCTGTAAAAATAATTGTGTCCTTGTGGTGTAGATATAAATATTGCTCTACCTTTACCTCTTTTACCATCTGATAAAGTAGGTCTTACATACATTTCCCAAATCTTTTTTAATCCCTTAATTTTACTTGCTTCATCAAATACTGCAAGAGATACACCTTCACCAATCATTGAGTTAGGGAACTCTGCTGACTTACCTTCTAATACAGACCTTCCACCATTCCAATCAAACTCTAAATATTGATCTTTAGCAGAATACCTAGATGGTTTATATCCTTTTTGCAATACAAGTTCTGCATATACAAATTCAAATATCTTTGCTGAAGTAGCATAATTAGGTGCTATTATCCAACATACAGAATTAGGAATACATAATTGGATCTCAATTTCTCTAGCTGCACTAAAACTTTTACCAAACCTTCTACCAGCAGATACTACAGTATATCTAGTACCATCAGGATTGTTATCTGCATTATATACACCATTAGGAGGAAAGTGCAATTTCTTTTGTCCACTATGTGGCTCATACTTTACAAAATTAAACCATTTATTCTTATATTCTTCAATATTTTGTGTATATTCCATGATTTATTATAAATTTTTTTGTATTTTAAAAGAATAGTTTATATATTTCATATATGTAATATACTATAAATAGTATATTTATGTTACTAAAAAAGTCAAAAAGGAGTTTAATCACAATGACTGATGAAGTAAAAAGCCAGAACGAACAGACAGGGGATTCTGGAGAGCAGACAGCTCAAACTAATGAACAGACAGTTCAAAGTAATTCAAATGATACAAACTGGAAATCCCTACATGAAAATGAAGTAGATTATAATAAAAAGCTAAGGGGTAAGAATCAAGAACTACAAGCTAAATTAGAGCAATTTGAAAAGAACGAAGCTGCTGCTAGACAGAAAAAAATGGAAGAAGCAGGTGAGTTTAAAACAATTATTGCTGAAAAAGATCAACATATTGAATCTTTAACTAAAAAAGCTAAAGAATATGATAATTACTTAAATACTCGTAAAGCTGAAATATTAGAATCTTTTTCTGAAGATGATAGAGAACAGTTTAGTCATTTATCTTTAAGTGATATAGAAAAATTATCAAAGAGGTTGAATGTTTCTAAATCAAATGTACCAAATGTACCTGAAGGCAGAGATGCTAATTTAGGAGAGTTTGGTGGTTATAGTTCTTATCAAGAATGGGCGACTAAAGATCCATCAGGTTATGAGAAAGCTAACAACCCTACAACATCTGGAAAGATTAAAATTGGCTATTAAAAAAGACCATAGTAAGATTATGGGAGTTGATTATGATCCTAAAGGTGATATGGTTGTAGATGTCAAAGATGATGGAGATTGTGAAGTTAAGTATAAAGGGCAAAGAATGGATTATGATACTTATGTTGATGAAATGGAAGATAGAGCTACTAGACATCAGCATGGTAAGTCCATGACCACTTCTTCTATTGGAACATTTAGTGGATTTGGAGAGGGAACATTGAAAAAACCTTATAAAATTAAATAAATAATACCCTACTCAAAGGCATATGCAGTTGCGAGAGGGTAAAATTAAGAGGTAAATTCGATGACTAAATTCGAAAAATTACAAAGCTATGCTTTGCATGGTGCTTGGGCTGGTATGCCTATGGCAAATGAAACAGATACTGGTGTTGCACAAGGTGGTATTGGTAGAACTATTGGTGATGCTGTTATAGCATTTAATAAATCTAATGTTATGCTTCCACTTGTTAATTCTAAACAAGCTAATCCAGGATCAACTCATGTTCAATTCGCAGATTATACTAAAGTAGCATCTAGTGCTGTTGGTGCAGGAACAGATGGTTCTGATTACACAACTAATACTGAAATAGCAACAGCTGCAAGAACTGCTACAATTAGTGAGCATATTGTTAGAGCTGAAGTTACTGATTTAGCTGTTATGGGTAATGCTGATGATTTAACAGGTAATACTGGTGCTATACTAGGTAATGCAGTTGCTGCTAAACTTGATGCTGATTTAACAGCATTAGGAACTGCTTTTTCTCAAACAGTTGCAGGTGCAGGTACAGGGTTAGCTATATCTCATGTATTTGATTCAATGCGACAATTAAGAGCAGCAGGAGCGCCAATGCCTTATTCTTTAGTATTATCTCCAAAACAAGTTTGGGGTGCTAAAGGTTTAATTAGCTTAACACACAATACTGCTTTAGATACTGCTGGTAGTTCAACTACTGATACTGCTACTGCAAGAGGAATTGGTATGCTAGGTAGTGTTGCTGAACAAGCTATGCAAACTGGTTATATTGGATCTATTGCAGGTTTCAATGTTTATTGGTCTGATCAAATCAATGAAGATGTTGGTTCAGGTGGCGATGCTGCTGGATTTGCATTTTCTAAAGGTGCTATTGGACTAGCTGTTGGTGTTGATGGTTTATTCAGAATAGAAACTGAAAGAAATGCTTCAATGAGATCTACAGAGTATATCGCTGTTGGTTTCTGGGGTGAAGTTGAGATAAAAGATGCCTTTGGTGTTTATTGTCTTACTGATGTTTCTTAATAACTGATAATCAAATATAGGCAAGGATTGACATTCTATTCTTTTTCTACTTATGAAAATGTTCGCAATCCTAAATCTAGTTGATCCTTGCCTACACAAACAGGGAGTTTAATATGGCAAAATATTTCAAAAAACCAAATGGGTTAGTTATTGAAGCTACACCTAATCATGACATGGATTCTTTAATGGAACGATTTGAAGAATGTGATGTTAATGGTAAGCCAATCAAAGCTGAAAAAAAAGCTGTTAAAAAGCCTTCTAAAAAGAAGGAGAGTAAATAATGGCTATTAAAGTAAAAAGTTTTTTACATAATGATGATAAAATAGTTAGTGCAGATGGAGATGCAGATGGAACTCTTGCAGAAGATATACAAGATTGGATAGATGGTTTAGATACTACTCCTGCTAAAGTTTCACATAGTTGTGCAAAATTTGGATCTAAAATTTTTACAGTTGTAATTATAGAAACTAACTAGAATGTCATTAATTGACCAAATCAAGGAGCATGAAGGATTTAGGTCTAAAGTATATCAATGCACAGAAGGTCATGATACAATAGGTTTTGGATTTAAGGTAGCAGACCTAGAATTGGATCTTGATTTAGCAGAAGAAATACTTCAGAGGAAACTAGATTTATTGATCAAGAGAGTTAAAAGCAGATTCTCTTGGGTTGATTCAGCACCTATTGCTATCCAAGATGTAGTATATAATATGTGTTACCAAATGGGTGTTTCTGGATTCTCAAAGTTCAAAAAAACAATTCAATATTTAGCAGATAAAAATTATGATAAAGCATCTAAAGAGATGCTAGATAGTAGGTGGGCAAGACAGACACCTAATAGAGCTATAGAGCTTTCTAATGTAGTCAAAGCACAGAGTAATGAATGAATCCTATAGAGATATTAAAAGAATTTGGAGTTCCAGTAACATTTTGTCTTGGTTTAGCTTGGTTTATTTACAAGCAAAACAAGTATATACAGGATGATTTAACAAAGGATCTTCATCATAAGTTTCATTTATTAGAAAAGATTATAAATGAAGATTTAAGAAATATAATAATTGCTCTTATCAATCAGCAGAAAAAAATGCAGATAGAGTTAAGAGGTATAAAGAGCAAGTATGAAGCATTAGTTGAAATTATAAATAAACTCATATTAAGGGATAAGGAAAAATGAAAAAACTAACTAACTTTCTAAAAAACTTTGCTATTGACTATGTAATTAAATACTTAACAGATAACAAAGATGAAGTAGTAAAAAAATTAAATAAAGAAATAAATGTTCCTATCTTGAATGAAAAACAAGAGAAAGAATTGTTAGATGCTATCTATGACACTACATTGACAGTAGTTAAAGGAATAAAATAGTGATTCCTGCGATAGTTCTGCAAAAATTAGTACCAAAGGTGCTTGAAGTTATTTTAAAGCAATTTAAAGGAATTGATAAGATTAGTGCATTAGTTGAGTATATGGAAAAGCCTAATGAAGCAGATGAGGGTGTTAAAGAGATCAAGCAATTATTAGTCAGTAAGGATCTAAAGATACATGAATTAGAGATGAGAGTTGATAACTATGAGAACCAATTATTAGAATTGGCTAAAAAGGTAGATAAGATTAAAAAATGAGTGATTCATTAAAAACAGATAAAACAATAGATAAGCATTTACATATGCTCAAAACAGAATCTGGTGAAATATCCTCATTAAGTGTATCTACAGAAGGTAATGGTGCAAAAGTAACAGGAGATTTAAATGTTGTAAATAATATTGATGTAAAGGGAACAGTAAATATTGGCACAGAAGGCACTCTTAATGCTAACCAAGTAAAATCTAATAGTACAGGGAGTGTTATTGATATTGGTGCTGATTTAGATTTAACTGCAAATACAGATATAGATGTAACTGCAACAAGGACATTGCTTTTAACTGCTACGAATGGATATATAAATACAAGTAAAGGCATAAGTATACAAGAAGCAGCAGAAGCAGCTTCTGACCAAGCAGGTTATGGTCAAGTATGGGTAAAAAGTGATGCACCTAATAATTTGTATTTTACAGATGATACAGGGCAAGATGTTCAAATTACTAATAATGGCTCATTAGCAGGAGGAGGTGGGGGCAGTAGTTATGTTGTGTTAGGACCTTTTGGTGGAAGGGTTGGCTCAATAAGTAATGATACTAATTTTTGGATGGCTGGAAGTTATGGATTGACTTATCCTTTTTGGTCATCAAATAATGCACTAACAGATAGAGATAAAGGTTCTCATGATACTAATGAATATTTAATGTCATCAAGAGTTATTCATGTTCCATTTGATGCTACATTGAAAGGGTTTACGGGAACATTTTATACTACTGCATCAAGTACAGAGTACCTTTTTGAAATATGGAAAGCAACACCTAGTTACCCTACATCTACAGCATCTGATTTAGTTTTTAGCGAAGCAGCGACTTTTACATCAAGTGGCTCTACTTCTTATAAGATGTGTCAAATAAGTAAAACTGATGCAAGTACTTCAGTATCAGCAGGAGATGTTTTGGCTGTTTATGTTTCAAGAGCAAGTGGAAGCAATTCAGGATATGTGTATTTAAGTATGAGTGTATTATTGGAGAAATCATGATAGAAAAGATAGATACAGATTCAGAAGATTTTAATATAATCAAAGAAGAAGGAGACCCTCTTTCTGTGCTTATTAAAGAATGTGTTGTTAAAATTAACGAAATAATTGATAGGGTAAATGAATAATGCCAGGATTAAAAGATGTAACAATATCAGGTGGATATAAAAGTTTAGTAAGAGTAGATGACAATACAGGTGTTGGATCAAGTGCTGTACAATGTACTGATGGAGATGGCAATAAAGCTCCTATCAAAATGGGTAAAAACTTATTACAAGTGCAACCTGCTGATACAGATGGAACTTGTTTTGATGTTAATACATCAGGTGGAACAAATAGGTTTAGAGTAAATACATCTACTCCTTTTGTAACTGCACTAGGAAATCATGTAAATACTCAATATGCTTATTTTGGTATTACTACTGCTGATTCATCAGGAGCAGTAGCAGGAACACATTATCCATTAATATTTGGGAATGGGGGTTCAGGAATAGCTATGGGCGACCAAGCAAATCATTTTGGAACAGGTACAGACCCTGCGACATCATTTACAACAGCAGCAGCAACAGACCAAACAGCAAGTGAGTTAATAAGGTATATGATGTATGTTCCTGATGATATTTCAATAGATGCAGTATATTCAATAGAAGGTGCAGATGCTGCAACAGGAGATACAACAAGATTTCATTTAATGAGTTATACATTTAATAGTGGATCAACATCTTGTTTAACAAGTGGAACATTAGTAGCACATTCAGATGACACTACAAATGCAGGTAGTGAACAAGTTTATAAAAGCACATGGAATATAGATAATGCAAGTGTAGCAGGTGGGAAAGTATTAATATGCACATTTGAAAGCGATTCCGTCAATTCGGATTTCAGCTACCAGGCAATAATAAAGTACCATTTAGTATAGGAGAAATATGGCAAAATTAACAGAAAATTTAACAATTACAACAGGCAAAGGGGAAACATTTAATTTCAACTTTGCAGAGCAATACAATGAAGTATTTAATTTAAGGCAAGAAGTAGACAATAGTGATGCTTTTATTACTTTATTAAACCCATCTACTACTATAGGGCAATCGTCTATTAGAAATGCTAAATCTATAGTTGTGAGAAATGATGGTGAAGTTGGTGCAGAAATACAATTTAAAGTAACAGATTATAAAAACAACTCTAATGTAGATGATGCAAACTCTATAGATATAAGTGGAGATGGTGCAGAAACAACTAGATATATATCAGCATTATTAGGTGCAGGTGAGTATATGTTCTTACCTAATGCTAGATGGGTGTCATATGAAGCTGATCTTTCAGCAGCAAATGCTAAACCTACTACGAGTGGCGATTATTTAACTTTAGGCACAGGAGGTGCTTTATATTCAGCTACAGGATTGCAGCTTAATGATGCAGGGGTAGAAGCTGCTGATACAAGTATCACTGTAGATAATGGAAAATTATTTGAAATTGGAGATTTAATTCAACTAGGTATAAATGATACTACTGCTACAAGAATAGAAGTGATGAGAGTTACAAATATAGCAACTCATTTACTTACTGTAGAAAGAGCTTTATATGGAACATCAGCAGCAGATAAAGATGCACAAACAGATTCTGATGATGGTGCAGTAGACAATGCAAGGGTATATTTCCCTGTATTTAATATATATGGCGATTATAATACATTTAGTAAAATACAAACAGATGCTTCAGGAAGGTTTGGAGTCATGAACTTTTTTGGATTTGGTAGAGTTGCAGATGATACATCAGATGGTATTGTTCCAGGTTCTGTAGCAGGTAAGTTTTATGAGCCAGGTTATCAAGCATTTGGTTTGAAAGGTATAACACCATCTACTAATAGTGGTTTATCTGCTTCTACAACATACTATTTATCTGTAGCACTTAATGGTGGAACGACAGATAAGATTACATTTACAACAGATGCTAATAATACTAATTTTGGTGGAACAAATGGAGTTGTTCAGAAATTACAAAATGCAATAGATGCATTATATTATAATCCTGCTAAAAATGGTTTCCAAGATGGTGCAACAGTTGCAATAGTAGATGGTGATATTAGAGTTACATCACATTCTAGGCTATCTACTTCAGCAGTATCAATAACAACAAATACTGATGGAACAGCAGGAACTGATGAATTGTTTGATGGATCTAACATTATTGGTAGGATTCCAGTAAGTGCAGCAGGTGCTGTAGCTGCTAGATTACCAGATGACACAATGATCAATAAAGAAGGTGTAACAGTACCAAATACATCAGTATTCTTTTATGATGATGGACATGGAAATATTAAAGGAACTGCAACAGGTACTATTAACTACCAAACTGGAGCTTTAGACTTTGTAGGTTTACCAAATGCAGAATTTGCTATAACAGCTAATTATGATTCAGCACATGGTGGTGGTAATAATTCTGGAACTAATACACAAAACATGATCGTTGAAATAGCAGCTAGGTCTTGTAATAGTAAAATAAATACACCAATAGAAATAGTTGCATTTGATTAAGGAGATTTTTAATGGCAACAAGTAACATACAATATTGTACTCATAGAGATATTAAAGATACATATCCTGCTATAAATGATAGTGGAGATGCTAAAAGACCTATTTATGGATGGGAAACAACTGGAACAAGTAATTTATACTTAGCCAGAGATGCAGGTTTAGTTACTCAATTATTTGCAGATGGGGAAGATTTGGGTGATGCAGAAGCTAATAGTGGTGTAGTTGATACTAATGGAGAATGGTATTATGATTCTAATCTTGATACTGTTTATTATTTTAATTCATCAACTAATCCAATAGATATGTTAATGGAATCAGGTGATGATTATGCTACATTAATTACTAGAGTTGCTAAAAGAGCATCAAGAATGATTGATAGTAAAATTGGTTATAGAGTTACAGATACACAAATTAAAGATAGAGAAGGTAATTATCCAGATATTATTGTCCGAGCAGCATCCTTACAATCTGTCATACTTCTCCTTACTTCCGAAGATCCTACAAATCCAATTATAGAGCCATTTAAAGAGGAGCTAATTGAAATAGTAGAAGGCATTAATGCTGGTACTATTGTAATTTTGGGTAATCAGAGGACTATGGATGCTGCAAAGGGCATTATTAGAGAAGTTTCAGTAAACCCTTCATCTGATTTAAGACCTGTAGAATTAATAGGTCACTATACAGGTTCTGCTTATGAGTTATTAAAAGTTTATATAGATAGTGGTGAAAATGGTGTTATAGGAACTACTAGAATGACAGTTAAAGGTAAAGATTCAACAAAATTAAAAAATACTGTATTAATAGATTCTGAAATTATTACAGGTGATTATCAGAGCTTGGGTTTATCAGGTATGAAAATAAGATGGAGTGGAGATAATGATGCTGCTGTAACTACAGCCGATGATGAGTATGAAATAGAGATTTTTGGACATAGCCTTGATAGTTCTAGTCCTGGACAAGTTGGTAACATAAAGATGACTAGGAGATAGATGCCTGTTACTTTTACAAATAATTGGAAGAATATATTAGATAAGCTAAAATCTACTTTACGAAGCGAATTTGGTGGTTCTGCACCTGTTTTTGTAGGTAGGGAAGATGAGAGTGCAGGAACTCAATATTTTAGGTTAGCACCTGTTTCTTCCGAGATAACTGAATTATATGCTCATGGAGAGCAAAGAGAATTTACTATAAATATATTTTTTTATTTTGATAGTAAAGAAATAGGATCTAAAGAATATGATCATATATTAAGGTTTGTTTCAAGAACTGAAGCATTAATGCATGATAATATTAAAATGACACTAGCAGATTCCACTACATTATTTGATTGTAGAATGGATACTTGCACATTAGATGTGGGAGAGCCAGAAGATCCATATACAGTACAATGGGAGTTTATATGTTCTCATTTAGGTAATACAGCATAAGGAGTGTTATGAATATTAAAGGAAAGATAGATAAAATTAACAACTTCAATTCCTTAAATGTTCCATGTTCTACATTAGAATTTGGACAATTAAGAGATGGTAAATCTATTGATGTTGATGATGAGGTAGCTAATAAAATGTTGGCTATGGGAATAGTAGAGAAGGTAAATAAAAAATCAAAAAAAGCTAAAAAAGGAGATTAGATTATGGCTATAGATACAACAGTAACTCCTATTAGTGATGTTAAACTTGGAATTAAAGGTGAAACAACATTTGGTACTTTGTTAGATTCTGATGGTACTGATGCAAATGCTTACAGGCAATTACCTATAGTTCAACCAACAAAGCCAACATTTAATATTACTAGGGAATCAAGATTATTGTCAGGTAGAGGAACTGTAAAAAATGCAGCAGACACAATAATTACAACTAAAAATGGAACAGTAACTTGTCCATTTGATTTCGTTGCAACACCTGAATTGTTATTGCAACATTTAGTAATGGTTACACAAACATATAATGCAGATGGTTCAGATGTATATACAGTAGAAGTAGATGGTTCTAATAATAATACAGGTATTGGTGGAACAATATCAAGTGGTTTGCCACATTCAGTAAATCTAGCATATAGACCTGCTGCTTCACAAGGAATAGTAGTTCCAGGATGTGTGGTTTCAGATATGACTATTTCTGGTGATTATGGAACTAATGGTGGAAATTTAAATATGAGTGGAAATTACTTTTCTGGATTTTCAAACATATTTTCATCTTCAGGCACAGGTTCTTTGTTAGAAAGTAACTTAACAGGCACTTGGACAGAACCAGATGCAGGTGTATTCTTTAATATGGGTAGTTTAAGCACAAAACAACTTCATGCTGATGGTAATGATCAAGATATGATATTAAAATCATTTAACTTAAATATTGCTAATGGTGTTAATAGAGTTGGATCTGATAGCAAGGGTGGTGCAGAAGCATATGCTTTCCCAGAATACACAGTAACAGGTGATATTACATTAAAGTATGATTCTGAATTTAGTTTAGCAGCTGCTGCAAATGTAGTGCAAACATTTTTAGATGGAAATGTTGGAACATTATCATTAAAGTTTGGTGATGGAACAGTTTCTAGTGTAAGTGAAATGAATATATTAGCTGAAGTTCAGTTTACAGGTGATCCTACACAAGATATTAGTGAAAATGGAATATTCTGGACAATACCTTTTGAGTGTGTTCAAAATAGCTCTACTGAAGCATTAAAAATATCATTATTTAGTGATACTGCAATAGCAGCTATGTAAATAAAAGGAGTATTGGAACATGATTGATAAGAAGTTAAAATCTGGAAGGAAAGTTAAGATTAGAGAATTATCTGTGGATAAGATTGATGAGTTGAAAGACATCATCAAAATGAGGTATCACAGAGATGGTTCTTCTGTTGTGGAAAATCTTAATGTTGCAAGAACAGCTTGGATTAGAGCTGGATTAGGTGGTGGTGATTTTGAGGGATGGAAGCCTAATGGAGTTGCTCCTCCAGATTCAGTATTAAAGCAGTTATCTGAAGTTGAAAGAGAAGAATTATTTGATGTAATTCAATCTGCTCAATTCATGGGGGAAGAAGATCCCTCCAACTAGGATTAAATGTCTTATTAGACAATAGTTGTGAGGGGTGCAGTTATCATGAGTACCCTTATGAGTTTCAGAATATATTAATA